>Ga0307437_1001363_pt1 | contig 16426 bp, 15 predicted proteins | sample SalMarWE160390MG_FD_202146 | JGI IMG/M metagenome (GOLD analysis project Ga0307437, IMG submission 202146) | Salt marsh sediment microbial communities from the Plum Island Ecosystem LTER, Massachusetts, United States - WE1603-90 | ecosystem: Environmental > Aquatic > Marine > Intertidal zone >...
GGAGTCGTGGTGACGAACTTCTTCTTATCTTTTTTACAGATAATCTGTATAGTGTGGCGACCCGACATAGCCGCCGTAGGCATGCCACCGCCCGGGTTGACCCACTGCCCCGCCATGTAGAAATTGTCCAGACCCGGCAGGGTCTTGCCCATCTGCATAAAGAAGGTTTTAGTGGTAATCATCCATCCTTCGTAGCTGCCCTTCCAGTTACCGGTATAACGCACCCAGGTCATCGGAGTGGCCACATCGCGCATTTCTACCTGGGCTGCCAGTCCCGGAAAACGCTTGTCAAGTAGATCAACGACCAAGTCCGCTATCTGCTCTTTCTCCGCCTTGTATCGTTCGGGCTCTTTGTATAATTTCTCCCAGTACTCGTAATTCGTGTTGAACTGGACTATGACCACCGTCTTACCCTCAGGTGCCAGGGTGGGGTCGAAATTGTAAATGAGTACGCTGAGAATTTTCTGTTCTTTACCGGCAATAGTTACAGGTTTCTCCAGAGGGAAAGCGAGGCCGCTTACCGAAGGTGGCACATCATCGAATTTACGTGCCACTCCCAGTCCAACATATATTAATGGCGGAAACAACTGGAGATTGTCATAGTAACCGCGTATTTTGTCATCGACGTACTTACCGTCCAGCATGTCAAATATAGTTGTACGACCATCGGCGGCTGAGACAACATAATCGGCACGATGTTCCGTACCGTCGGCTAGCCTTATACCTACGGCCTTATCGCTTTCCACCAGAATTTTTTCTACCCTTGCCTCGCAGTGGAGTTCGCCGCCCAGGTTGAGGTAGCGGCGCTGGATATAGTCGACCAGGGCCAGGGCGCCCCCAATAACATAGCCGGCTGCCTTCTGATCTTGCAAGGCGAGAGTCATAGGCCTGACTAACATGGGCATATCGGCTAAGCCACCCGCGGGGTCTATGTCGAAAACCTTACGAAGGAAGGGGTTTTTGACTCGCTGAGCGTAGTCGGTTGTGGTAATTTTACCCCACTTTCTTAAGAATCTCAGAAACGGCAGCATTTTAATCATCTTGATGCTGTCGAGTAAGCTGTAAAGCTCCCGGGGCTTATCTATCGGCATGTCGTATCTCGTACAATCGCGTGTTACTTTGGTAAACTCATGAATGACGGCTTCATCCTCCGGAGCCAGTTCCATCATCTGCTGTTCCAGGCGGTCTATATCGGAATATACGGTAAAAACCCTACCGCTTTCATCTTCAATGAGACTAAACTGGTCATGATTGAAGACCTGCCACTCCTGCGCTGCCCCCAGCTCTTCCCAGAACCTGTAAAAGCTGGTTCCCGGTTTGGTGCCCATCAGCCAGTTCATGGCACCGTCGATAGTGTAGCCCTTGCGTTTCCAGCCGGTGCAGACACCGCCGGCTATCTTGTGCATTTCAAAGATAGACGTACGGTAGCCGTTCATCCGTCCGTAACACCCTGCCGCCAGGCCGGTAAGTCCTCCCCCGATGATGATAATTGATTTTTCAGCCATTTCCCCCACCCTTCCATATCTTGCCACCCTCGGGCAAAGTGAATTCCGCCAGTGTGTAATGGCTAAATATCTCTGGTTAGTTTCAGACCTCTAATCTTTCCAGGATTTGTTGTTCGACTGAAACTACAAACTTCTTAACTCGGTCATTAATGCTTGGGAACGCCGCGTCTGCTTCGCAGTCTTTCTGTAACTTGTTAAGTTGTTCCAAGCTTTCATACTCAGCGATGCCTATTACCTCTTCCTTCTCCTTGTCATAGTAAAAACCCAGTACCTTGCCGCCGTATTTGTGGACTAGAGCCTGCCAGTCAGCGGCCAGTTTTTTATAGTCCTCTATGCATCCTGGCCGTATTTTTGCATAGCGTATTCTACAAATCATTTTCCCTCTTTCCATATCTTCCCCCCTTCGGGCAAAACGAAGAGGTCTTCCCCGTCCATCTTGGCTTGTAGTGTCGCTTTCAGGCTCTCGATGGGCACCCGTATCTGCCTCAGGCTGTCGCGCTCTCGGATGGTAACCTGTTTGTCTTCTAATGATTCGAAGTCGATGGTGACGCAAAACGGCGTGCCTATTTCGTCCTGGCGGCGGTAGCGCCGCCCGATTGACTGGGCTTCGTCGAAGCTGGTCATCCAGTGCTGACGCAGCTCGGCGTAGACCTCCTGGGACAGTGGCGCCAGCGTTTCCTTGCGGCTCAGGGGCAAGACGGCTACCTTGATGGGGGCAACGGATGGGTGGAGGTGGAGCAAGACTCTGGGCTCGCCGTCGGCGACATCTTCATCGTAGGCGTCGCAGAGCAAAGCCAGGGCAGTACGGTCAACGCCCGCCGAAGGCTCGATGATATAGGGGACGATATGCTCCTTGGTCTCCTCGTCGTAGTAGCTTAAGCCCTTGCCGCTGGATTTGGCGTGCTCCACCAGGTCGAAGTCGCCGCGATTGGCGATGCCCTCCATCTCCGCCCAGCCCATCGGGTAGAGGTAGTTAATGTCGTAGCACTCCCGCGCGTAGTGCGCCAGCTCCCCTTTGGTGTGCGGGCGCAGCTGCAGATTCTCCTTATTGATGCCCAGGCTCACGTACCAGTTGAGGCGCTCCTCGACCCAGTAGTCGAACCACTGCTTGTCCGTCCCCGGTTTAACGAAGAATTCTATTTCCATCTGCTCGAACTCGCGGCAGCGGAAGATAAAATTGCCCGTGGTGACCTCGTTGCGGAAGGACTTACCTATCTGGGCAATGCCGAAGGGCAAGCGCTTGCGGGTGGTATTGAGCACGTTCTCGAAGTTGACGAACATACCCTGCGCCGTCTCCGGGCGCAAATAGACGATATTAGCTTCGTCCTCGACGGGCCCGATAAAGGTCTTGAACATCAGGTTGAATAGCTTGGGCTCGGTCAGCTCGCCGCCGCAGTCAGGGCACTTGTCGCCCTCCAGCTCATCGCTGCGCCAACGCTTGTGGCACTCCTTGCACTCCACCAGCGGGTCGGAAAAGCCCTCGACATGTCCGCTGGCCTGCCAGACCTGAGGGTGCATCAGTATGCTGGCGTCTAGCCCCACCATGTCGTCGCGCCGCTGCACTGTTGCCCGCCACCACGCCTGTTTTATATTACGTTTTAGCTCCACTCCCAGCGGCCCATAGTCCCAGCAACTGGACAAGCCCCCGTAGATTTCACTGCTGGGGAAGATAAAGCCGCGCCGGCGGCAAAGGGAAACGAGTTTTTCCATATCAACGGCTGGTCTGGATTCAGTCACTAGCTCGCTCCTTTAAGGATTACGCCACCCGACCCGCTCTCGCCTTATCGCCCGGGTAAAGACCACCCCGATAACAATACCCCCCACCACCATAACAACCAGAGCCGATATCCACAAAGGCGGCAGGTGAATCTGGTATGCATTGTAAACAAAAATATCGGCCATTGCAAAGCCGAAGACAATCTGGGGCAGGGCTACCATATTCCCCATGAGGGCGACAATGGTCCTGGGGTTTGTCTTTGTCCCCTCCTTAGGCCAGGAGCGAGCCGCCAGCCGGGCCATCAGCCAGGCGAGAGCCAGCGCCACCAGCGTAAGCAAGAGCTGGGGCAGCAGCGCCAGGACCATAACCATCTGTCGGTTGAGCCAGCCATCGGGCTCACCAGCCTCGAAATGGACAGCGACCTCGGCGGGAAGCAGGTGGTAAAAGTAGGCGGTCAGAGCTACCGTCAGGAGGAAGACCACCAGCGGGATGGCGGCATAGTTCCAGCGGAAGGACAGCCCTTCTTTGCTAGCTATCTTCTTACCCTCTAGCCGTTAAAGATAGGGGGCTAACACCTTCATCGGCGATACGATGTTTCCTGATAAAGCCAGCTCCTTGGCGGGAATCCCCATAGCGACCCCGATTAACTGGGTAACGAAGAGCACGGGAATGTTGTAGTGGGTATGGAACTGGCTGTTGACCACGCTCTGGTAGGCGTCGAGGTTAATCTGACATAAGGGACAGGGGGTAATCAAGCACTCCGCCCCGTGCTCGGTGGCGTTTTTCAGCAGCTTATTGACCAGCCCCAGGGCGACCTTCTGCTCGGGCATAACCAGCGAGCTGCCGCAGCAACGCGCCTTCATCTCCCAGTCAACGTCCTCGGCGCCCAGCGCCGTGATAATCTCGTCCAAGGAGTGGGGGGATTCGGGGTCGTCAAAGCCGTCGGGGCGCACCAACTGGCAGCCGTAATAAGCGCCCACCTTCAGCCCTTTAAGGGGCTTGGTTACTTTGGCGGCGATGCCCTCGGGGGTAATATCGGAATAGAGGACCTCAGCAAGGTGGCGCACCTTGACGCTGCCGTCGTATTTCATTTTGCCCGCCGCCAGAGCCTTATCCACCTTCTCCTTGAATTCGGGCCGCTTCTTGAGGTGGTTATTGGTCTCGTGCAGGATAACGAAGCAGTTGGAGCAGGGCGTCACCAGGTCAAGGCCCTTTTTCTCGGCCAGCGCCAGGTTCCTGGTGGCCATAGCCGCCGCCTCCAGCTTATCCACCGACCAGTAAGGCGTCGAGCCGCAGCAGTTCCAATCTTCGAGCTCTTTCAGCTCTATATCCAGCTTCTTGGCTACCGGGGGTATCGAAATGCCTAAGGGGGAAGCCGTCGCATCTGCTGAACAACCAGGGTAGTAAGTGTAGTATTTCATTTGGCACCTCCCAGTTCCCTGGCTTTATCCAAGATAGCTTTGAGTCCGCTCATTCCCTTGATTCGGCTCGGCCTGAGCGGCAAGCGCTTGTGCAGGAACAGGCCCAACCCCACCGGCGCCAGCTTGAGGGCGGCAAAGGGGTTAGTCTTTAAAAAGAGCTTAATCATCATCCCCAGCTCGTAGACCCGCCCGTTGCCCCGGGCGGAGTCGACGAAGCAGCGGTACATAATCGGCGTGTTGCTTTTTTTAGTGCTCTTACCGCTACGGAGGGCGATAATCTCCAGCGCGTGCATAATATCGGCGGGCTTGATATCCCGCGGGCAGCGCACTGTGCAACTATAGCAGGAGACGCAGAACCACATGGAGTTGCTGGAGAGCAGCTCGTCCCTTAAGCCCGCCCGCACCATGGCGATTACCTTGCGTGGAGGGTAATCCCACTGGTTAGCGGTGGGACAGGAGCCAGTGCACACCCCGCACTGAATACAGGAGTTAATCGATTCACCGCCGGGAATGGAGCAGACCTCGTCAATAAAGCTTTTGACGGCAGCAGGAGGAGATTTGACGGTTGTCTCGGCCATTTGGACGCCTCCTTTTCTCTATGTCCTAGGGCTGGTTTACACCAGTGCCCCTTCTATCTCAGCCATAAGTTCTTCGGCGGTAAAGTGCTTGCCCTTAATGGCGCCGCTGGGACAGGCGGCGACGCAGACGCCGCAGCCCTTACACAGCGTTTCGTTGATTCGGCTCACCATTTTCTCCTCGTCAAAGGAAACGGCGTGGAACGGGCAAAGGTCGGAGCAGATCTTACAGCCGGAGCAGAGCTCCTCGTCGACCTCGGAGGTAGCCGCCTCGATCTCTATGGAGCCAGCGCTAATCATAGCCAGCGCCCGGGCCGCCGCCGCCGAAGCCTGCGCCACGCTGTTGGGAATATCCTTGGGCGATTGGCAACAGCCGACGACGAAAATACCGTCGCTCATGGTAGCCACCGGGTCCAGCTTGGGGTGCTTCTCCAGGAAGAAGCCGTCGGCGCTGCGGCTGATGGAGAACAGGTGAGCGACCTTGTCGGCATCATCCCTCGGTTGCAGGGCTGTGCTCAAAACGACCATATCCACCGGAGTGCGGCGCTGGCGCCCGATAAGGGTGTCCTCACCGACGATAATCAGCTTGCCTTCCTCTTCCGGAGTCTCGGCAATGTCAGTTACCTCGCCGGGACGCCCGCGGACGAACATCGTCCCCTCGTCGAGGACGCGGTTGTAGAACTCCTCGAAGCCCTTGCCCACGCACCTGAGGTCAATGTAGAACTCAATGACCTGACTTCCAGGCACGTGCTCCCTTATCAGGTGGCTCAGCTTCATCGAGTACATACAGCATACCTGCGAGCAATACTCGTGGTAGTTCTCGTCTCGGCTGCCCACGCAGTGGATAATGCCCACCGTCTTGGGGTGGGAGCCGTCCTTGAGCACAACCTCGCCCGCCGTCGGCCCCGAGGCGTTAATCATCCTCTCGAACTCGAGGGCGGTGAGCACGTTATCCAGTCGCCCGTAGCCGTACTGGTAGAGCGGGGTCGGGTCGAAGGCATCGTAGCCGGTAGCGACGATGATATTGCCCACATCCACCTCTATCGTCTCCTCAATCATATCCTGGTTGATGGCTCCGACCTGGCAGGCTGTGACACACTCCATACACTCCGAGCAAACGCCGCAGTTCAGACAGCGCTTGGCTTCCTCAATAGCCGCCTTCTCGTCGAAGCCCAGCTCAACCTCGGCAAAGCCTGCCCGCTTATTCACGTCCAGGGCGGGCATATCCTGCCTCAGCTTGGCGGCCACTCCCTCCTTGGGGACGTCTTTTACCCTCTCCCGCGGAATGGGCCGACCCTCTTTCAGGTCAACGCCCCTCAGGTGACGGTCTATAGAGATGGCGGCTTCCTTACCTGCGGCGACAGCGGCGATAACGTCGGAGGGTCCCGAAACCACATCCCCGCCGGCAAAAACGCCATCGATATTGGTCTGCAGGGTGGCGGAGTCAACGACCACCGTTCCCCACCCCGTGTACTCCAGTCCCTTAGGCAGCTCTGCCTTGTCAACACCTTGCCCCACAGCGAAGATGACGTTATCGACGTCCATCTCAAACTCGGAGCCCTTAACCGGCACCGGGCGCCGCCGCCCGCTCTCATCGGGCTCGCCCAGCTCCATCTTGATGCACTTGATACCAGCCACCTTATCACCCTTGGCGATAACCCCAACCGGTGCCGCCAAGATGTGCAGCTTTACGCCTTCCTTTTCGGCTTCGTCAATCTCACCGCTTTCCGCAGGCATTTCCGCCCGCGAGCGCCGATAAACAATGTTAACCTCTTTAACTCCCAGTCGCCTGGCGACCCTGGCGGCATCTATAGCCGCGTTACCGCCGCCGATAACAGCCACCTTTTCCCCGAGACCAACCTTCTTCCCCGAGTTTACCTTATTTAGAAAATCGAGGGCATGAAGCACGCCCTTGGCATCTTCATTGGGGATACCCATCTTCTGGCTCACCCAGGCGCCCGCTGCCAGGAATACCGCCTGATAGCCCTGGTTAAAGACATCCTCGAACTTCTTCACCGGGCTATTGGTCTTTATCTCCACCCCCAACTCCTCCACGTAGCTGATTTCGTTATCCAGCACCTTATCGGGCAGACGGTATTCGGGGATGCCGTAGCGCAGCAGCCCGCCCGCCTTGGGGGCAGCCTCGAAAACGGTAACCGGATAGCCTTCCCTTATCAGGTCGTAGGCGCAGGCTAAGCCCGCCGGCCCCGAGCCGACAATGGCTACCTTATCTTCTTTAGTCCTCTCCACCGGGGTGGCTTTCTCCCGCCCCGTGTTCAGCTCGTAGTCGGCCATAAAGCGCTTCAGTGAGCGGATGGAAACCGGCTCGTCAATCTTGCCCCGTTCGCAGTCCGCTTCGCAGGGATGGGTGCAAACCCGGCCGCAAACGCCGGCAAAGGGCATAGTCCGCCGCAGCACTCCCAGCGCTTCCTTGAACTTACCATGGGAAATAAGGGCAACGTAGCCCTGGGCGTTAACTCCCGCCGGGCAGGCAACTCGGCAGGGCGGCAAGCCCCGCTTATCGATAGTAAAGGCGTTGGGCACAGCCTGCGGGAAGGGGCGGTAAATCGCCTTCCTCTGGCCCAGGCCCAGATCAAACTCGTTAGGCACCGTGACCGGGCAAACTTCGGAGCACTCGCCGCAGCCGGTGCACTTGTCCACGTCCACGTACCTGGCTTTCTTAGTTATCTTGGCTTTGAAATTGCCCACGTAGCCATCGACACCCGTCACTTCGCTGTAGGACATCAGCTCGATATAGGGGTGAGCGCCCACCAGGCTCATCTTGGGGGTAAGAATACAGGCGGAACAGTCCAGGGTAGGGAAGGTCTTGTCCAACTGTATCATATGCCCGCCGACGCTCGGCTCCTTCTCCACCAAGTAGACCTTGTGCTTGGAATCGGCAATCTCCAGCGCCGCCTGGATGCCGGCCACCCCACCCCCGACTACCAGGGTATTGGGGTTAACCGGGACTTCTTTCGTCTCCAGCGGCTCCTGGTAGTAAACGCGCCTTACGGCGGCGCTCACCAGAGCTTTGGCTTTCTCGGTGGCAGCAGCCGGGTCCTCGGTTATCCAGGAACAGTGCTCCCTGATGTTGGCCATCTCGAAGAGATAGGGGTTTAAGCCCGACTCCTGGCAGACCCGACGATAGGTTCGCTCGTGCATCAGCGGCGAACAGGAAGCCACCACAATGCGGTTCAAGCCCATCTCCTTGATATCCTGTCGGATAAGGTCCTGCCCCGGGTCGGAACACATATAGGTATAATGCCGGGCAACAGCTACCGCTGGTAAGGTCTTGGCGAACTCGGCAACCGCCTCCACATCCACCGTACCCGCAATGTTAGTCCCACAATGGCAGATGTAAACTCCGATTTTAGGCTCCACTTTGCCCTCCTTTAACTTTCCTGTATCCGGGGGGAAGAATGGATAAATGTAGCTAGATAAACCAAACTATCTTAACATATGAGAAAATTATGGTCAAGAAATACAGGTCATTTTGCCCAAGGGAAAAGACGGGACTAGACAGCTAGCTCTCGGTGGATAGCTCGTCCAGCTTATCCACCACCCCCTTCTGCCCCATGGCCAGCGTCAGGTCGCTACGCGTCCTTTCTAGCACTCCCCGCACCATGTCGGTGGTATGACGCAACCCACCGGTGATAGCGTCGGGGAAGTCCATGGTCACCAGTGTGTTATAGATATCGTCCATAGCCGCCAGCAATTCCTCCCCGTTAGACAGGTCGCCTTTCCTCAGGCTGTCCAGGAGGTAGCGTCGCAGCTCGCCGACGGCTTCGCCCATTCCCTTCAGGTAAGCAACGACATCGACACCCAGCCCCTCGGGAGTCGGCAAAGGCTTCCCCGTCACCAGGGCCAGGGTAATACTACCCTCGGCAAATTCCTTCTGGGCGTCCCGGACAAAGCCGGCATAGCCCAGCTCGTTATAAGCCGAACAGGCATTCTCCGCCTCGCCCAAGAGGTTGCGCGCCCCCTTTAGCAGTTCTTCGGCCTTGTCGAACTCCTGGCGGTGGACGGCGCGTATCGCCTGGCTGCAATGCCGGATAGCATCACGGCAGCGCGGCAACACCTTCTCACGGGCGGCGTCTTTAGCCGTCAGCTCATCTCTAATCCGGTCGGCGATTGGCTCCAGGTTATCGGTCAATCCCTTCATTTTCCTGCCTCAAAGCTGATTATTATTTTGCGAGCGGCTTCGGCGATATCTCTAGCCCCCAGTATAGCGCTAATCACCGCCACCGCATCGGCGCCGTTGGCCGCTACCTCAGCCGCGTTGTCTTTATCAATGCCCCCGATAGCCACCAGGGGCAGGCTCACCACCCCCCTCACCTGCTTTAGCCTGGTTACACCCACTACTTTCGGCTTTTCCTTCGACGCCGTCGGGTACATCGAGCCTACGGCGATATAGTCGGCGCCCTCGGCTTCGGCTGTTTTAGCCTGCTCGACGGTGTTCACCGAGCAGCCCAGTATCATGTTCATAGGCAGCAGTCGTCGGGTTATAGATACAGGCAGGTCTTCCTGCCCCAGATGCAGCCCGTCGGCGTCAGTCGCCAGGGCTATATCGAGGTGGTCGTTGACGATAAAGAGCACGCCCTTCTCGGCGCAAAGCTTCTTCAGCTGTTGAGCTATGGGCAGCAGTTCCGCCTTAGCGGTCAACTTATCGCGCAGCTGTATTGTCTCCACCCCACCCCGAATTAGCTCTTCGGCAACCTTGAGGTGATGGCGTTTTCCCAAAAACTGGCTGTCGACAATGGCATACAGCCCCACCAGTTTGCTTGTCTTATCCTGGCGTGTTAACCTGCCGAGCAACTGTTGCTCTATGCCGTAGAGGGCGAAGCGGGCTTCCTTGAATTTGTCCACGTCCAATTCAGGCGTAGTCCCGGGGACCTTGGCCAGCTCCTCCAGTATTCTCAGCGCCTCCTGGACCCTCCTGGCGTTAGCCACCACCGCTATCGGCAGCTCCCTCTGCTTGCCCTCCCCCGCGATTTCGATATCGAAGCCGACGTCGCTTCCGGAGTCTCGGGACTGGATAAGCTGTTGGTTAAAGGCTAAATCGCCCCTCAGGATTTCGTGGCGGATGGTCTTGAGCTGCTGCGTCAGCGCCGCGTCGTTAAGCATCATCCGCGCCAGTTCTTCAAGCAAGTGAAGCCCCTCGCTGGCGCGGTTAAGGTTAGCGTCGATAATGCGCTGTCTCTGGTTTGACATCTCAAAGCCCTCAGGCAGATTCTAGCACAGGCAAACTAAAGATAAAAGCTTCAGTCCTCGCCCACGGCGTTCTCGAACAGCTCGATTCGCGACGGCTTGTTCTTCCGGTCAAGCTCTATGGCGACGACATCGATGCGCCATAGCTGGGGAAGTTTTTCGTTCGCCTGCTGGTAACGGGCGGCAACCGTCCGCAGTCTTTCCCTCTTCTCGGCGGTTATTGATTCTTCGGGGCTACCGAACTCCAGGCTCCGCCGCGTCTTTACCTCGATAAAGACCAGGTAGTCCTTATGCTCGGCGATGATGTCGATTTCGCCCTCGGGGCAGCGGTAGTTGGTCTCGCGGATGCGGTAGCCCCGCTTCCTCAAGTAATCTTTAGCCAGTTTTTCACCCAGTATGCCCGTGTCTCGGCGCTTCATTTAACTTTACAGTTGCACATATTTCTTGGGCTCGGCAGCGGTCTGAAAAGACCAGACGTATGCGGCCCCTTTGAGCCGAAAGACCCCCATGGCTTCGTAGCCCCCTTCGGCTACCCGCTCCTTTAAGAACGGGCGCTGGACGACAATCTCTTTCTTCAACTCTATATCATCCACCGGTTCCACGGCGCCGCTTACCCTTATCTGGACACCGTCCTTGTCATTAAAGAAGCACAGCTCCACGTTGGGGTTGGCCACCATTTGTTTATACATGTCCTTGAAAGTGCCGGTCTCGATTATGATGCCGTTTTCGTCGGCTTTGACAATGCCTATGGCGCGCACGTGCGGCTTATCTCCCTCCAGCGTCGCCAGGTAGCAGGTCGGGTTGGCGTTCAGAAAATCCAGTATCTCGCTCTTGTTCATCCCGATTCTCCTTTCCTCTTAAAATATGCTTACTGAATAGTCCCTGCGTTACCTCCCTCACCGGCCGGAAGGTTCGGCGGTGGATAGGGCAAGCGCCCAGCCGCGAAAGGCAGGCGACGTGCTGACGGGTGCCGTAGCCCTTGTGCTGGGCCATTCCGTAGCCGGGATAGAGCCTGTCGAACTCCACCATCACCCAGTCGCGGGCTACTTTAGCGATAATAGAGGCGCAGGCGATGGAAAAGCACAGGTTATCGCCGTGGGTAATGCCCTTCTGGGGCAGTCTTAGCCCGGGCAGGTGCATATAGTCGATGAGCAATGACTCCGGGGAGGGTGAGAGCCGCTCTATGGCCTGTTTCATGGCAAATCGGGTGGCTTGGATGATGCCATGGCCATCTACTACGGAGTGCGGCGCCATCCCCACCCCCACCGCAACGGCTATTTCATAGATATGGTAATAGAGCAGCTCGCGTTTTGTGGGACTGAGCTGCTTGCTGTCCCTCACCCCATTGAGTTGAGCGGCATCTAAAGAAGCGGGTAGAATGACAGCGGCGGCAACCACCGGCCCCGCCAGCGCCCCCCGCCCCACCTCGTCGACACCGGCGATAAGGCGGTATCCCTGCGCCGCCAGCTGCTCCTCTTCAATAAATGACGGCATCTATTATACCCCCGCCTAATACTCCGTCGCCCTGGTAGAAGACCACCGATTGTCCCGGTGCCATCGCCGACTGCGGCTCGACAAAGCGTACCTCAACTCCATCGTCTCCAGGATAGAGTTCGGCGGCGGCTTCGGGCGCTTTATAGCGAATCTTGGCCGTTATCTCCATCGGCACTTTGGGAGATTTGCCCGAAACCCAACTTAAGATGCGGACAGCTAGCACATTATGTAAAGCCTGTTCCCTACTTCCCACCGTGATTCTATTGCTCTCCGCATCTATTTTAAGCACGTAAAGCGGCCCACCCGAACTAAGCCCCAGACCCTGTCTCTGGCCTATCGTATAGAGGGCTAAACCCCTGTGTTTGCCCAAAACCTTACCGTTTATGTCAACTATTCCCCCTGCTTTGAGGGGCACATGCCCGGCGATAAACGCCCGGTAATCGTTATCAGGGATAAAGCAGACATCCTGGCTGTCGTGATACCCACTGGTGGGCAGATTCAGCTCCCTGGCTATGCTCTTGACCCTTTCCTTGGTCAATTCACCCAGCGGCAGCAGCAAATGTTGCAGTTGTTCCTGCCCTAAACTATACAGAAAGTAGGACTGGTCTTTGGTTATGTCAACCGCTTTCTTCAGCTTATAGCCCTCCTGGGTAGCTTCCACCCGTGCGTAATGCCCCGTAGCGAAGCAGTCTGCCTTCGTCTCCAGCGCCTTCTCCAGCATGATGTCGAACTTTATATATTGATTGCAGGCAACACAGGGGTTTGGAGTTCGTCCCCGACTATACTCCTGGCAGAAGTAGTCGATGACCAGTTGCTTAAACTCCCTCTCCAGGTTTAGCTTATAAAGCGGCACATCCAGTAGCTTACAAGTGCGCTCCAAATCGGCCAGGTTATTAGACATAATGTCCGCTCCCAGCCTCATATGGACACCGCTGACCTCGTATCCTTCCTGCTTTAACAGAGCCGCCGCCACCGAAGAGTCCACTCCCCCACTCATGGCTACGGCAACGCGCTTCTGTTTCATTCTCAGCTCCCCTCGGTAAGAAAGGCCCAAACGTCTTCACTGAACTGACGGCTGTTACTAAACATGGCATTGTGCCCGAAGCCCTCGTAGAGTACCAGTTTAGCCTTCGGTATCCTCTCTGCCGTCTCGGCAATGGGATAGAAGTAGTCTTCATCACCGCCGATGACCAGTGTGGGCATTTTGATATCGGCCAGCCGCCTCCTGAAGTCATGCTTGTCCTCGGCTTCGATTTCCACCAGCCCGTCCGAGGGGTCTTTGGGCGCGCCCATGGCGCCGAAAAGCCACATCAGGCACTTAAAAAGGTACTTCTTAAAGCCTCTGGGGTAAACACCGGTCATAATAGTAGCGTAGGCCGCCCGCCACTTGCCCTGGCGCGCCAGCTCGCCCATATGCCTCTGTAATTCGGCGGCTTCCTCTGTCAGGCGATAGCCGGACAAAGCCAGTACCAGGCGGCGGACAAGCTCCGGATGGTCGATAGCGAAGTACTGCGCTATGGCCCCTCCCGTCGATAGCCCCATTACATCAACGGGTGCGCCTATCTCTTCCTTTACCATCACGGCGTAGTCGTTGGACATATCCCGCAGCGAATAGCCCTGGGGCAGCCCCGGCTTGCGGCTCACTACCCAGACGGTAAAGTCGCGGGCCAGTTGTTTATAGGTGCCGCGCGCCATGCTGAGACGGAATCCCGAAGGCGGCCTGTGTTCGAAGTCCAGGCCATCGAAGACGACCAGCTTCCGCGAGCTGTTACCCATACGCACGTAGGGCAGGTTGTTCTGGGAATAACCCGTCTCTAGCTCGGTTTTTGACATCGAGTACCTCTCGTACCGCTATAGAGAATCACTACCGGGACACTATGGTGGTTTTTAATCTCGGGAAAGCAGTCGGTTCACCCGCGGCCAGATAATCTTAGCTATTTTAGCTCTGGACTGGCTGGCGTCCACCACCAGCCATCGCTGCGGCTCGTCAGCCGCCAGCTTAAGGTAGCCCTCTCTCACCCGCTGGTGGAAGGCTTTTACTTCCTGCTCAAAGCGGTCCCGTTTATCTGTTCCCTTGCGGGCAAAACACACCTCAACCGGTGCATCCAGGAGTACGGTCAGGTCGGGCGTCAAGCCCTGGGTAGCCGAACGATTTACCGCCTTGACCATGGCTAAGTCCAGCCCCCGCCCGTAGCCCTGATAGACGGTGGTGGAATCGGCATAGCGGTCGCTGATAACCACCCCACCGCTTTTCAGGGCAGGCTGGATGACCTCGGTTACCAGTTGAGCACGGGAGGCGTTAAACAGCATCAGCTCGGTCAGCGGTGATATATCGGTATCCTGCGCCCATTTCAGCCAGCGCCCTATTCTCTTGCCGAAGGGGGTACCCCCAGGCTCATGGGTCAGCAGTACGGGGACAGCCATCCTGGATAGCTTTCGGTACAGTGCTTTAGCCTGGACGCTCTTGCCACCCCCCTCCCCTCCCTCAAAGGTTATGAAAAGGGACATTTAGTACCTCTCCTTCGGGTCTTTAATTCCGCAGTTCGGCATACAAGGGGTCTATCTTAATAGCTTTTGAGTAAGAATCCTCCGCGGCGTAATTCTTGCCCATTATTTCCAGGACTACCCCTTTGTTATACCAGGCGTCGGCATTTTGCGGGTCCAGCTCGAGGGCTTTATTAAAAGCATCCAGCGCTTCTTCATACCTTTTAAGCATAGCCAGGGCGCTCCCCCGGTTGTGACGAGCCGCCGCATCTTGCGGGTTTATCTCAACGGCTTTATCAAAAGCGTCCAGCGCTTCCTCATACCTTTCCAGCTCTTTAAGAAGCATCCCCTTGTTATACCAGGCAGCGGAATTTCGTGGGCTTATTTCAAGGGCGGCGTCATAGATATCGAGTGCTTCCTCATACCTGCCCAGTTGCTTAAGAACATCCCCTTTGTTACACCAGGCATTGGCATCTTGCGGATTTATCCCCGTGGCTATAATAAAAGCTTCCAGTGCTTCTTCATACTTGCCCAGCTTGCCCAGAACGACTCCTTTGTTATACCAGGCTCCGTCAAATTGCGGGTCTATCTCAACAGCCTTGCTATAAGCATCCAAGGCTTCTTCATATTCGCCAAGCGTGGTCAAGGCAACACCCTTTTTATTCCACTCCTCGGCTGTCATCTTATCTTCCATTAGCTACCCCTCAACCCTTATAAATCCTCACCCTCCGGTTCGGGTCCTTGCCCGTGCTCTGTGAAGCCAGTTGGCTGCGCTGGGCGAGCAGGTGTTGAAGTCTCCGTATATAGGCGCTCTGCGGACTGAGTTCTACCACCCCCTGCCCATTCCTCACCCGTCCGACGGCTTCTTCAGCCTCACCGAGGGCAAGCTTAAGCCTGTTTTGCTTCTCGGCTCCGGCCCTGGGATAGACGGTATCCAGCAGTTGCCTGATTTGAGCCGGTGTGTTGCTCCTGAGGACGTAGATAGGCAGCTTCAAGGCTTCGGCGTCGCTGACCTTTTGCGGTTTGCGCCGATAGTAAGCTTTAGAGATGACAAACAGGTCGGCTTCCTTTAAGTTCCCCGCGACCTCGGGGCTTAAACGCATATCCTTAGCTACCTGTTCTATTCGCCCCCGATTCACCCCGAAGAGGTAGAGCTTGGGCATAGCTTTGCTGGCGACTTGCGCTTTGATGGGAATGGGTCTTTGCCTGGCCGCTGGCTCCTCTTTTCGGCTTTTAACCTCCCCCGACTCGTCGAGCCAGCGCACCTCGGCAGCTATAGGCGTGCCCCGCAGCAGGACGTCAACCGCCTCACCGACATCGGGGTGAATAGCCACCTTGTCCCAGTCCTGTATCTCAACCACGATATCGAAGGTGGGCGCTGACGTCCGCTCTAATATGGATTTCTGGGTGCCCCTGCGCTTGGCTTCTTCATCGCCCAGCGTTACCGTCTGAATACCGCCGATGAGGTCGGCCAGGGTGGGGTTCATCATCAGGTTCTCCAGCGTATTGCCGTGAGCCGTGCCCACCAGTTGTACCCCCCGTTCGGCGATAGTCCGCGCCGCCCGGGCTTCAAGCTCGGTGCCTATCTCATCGATGACGATTACCTCGGGCATGTGGTTCTCCACAGCTTCAATCATCACCGCGTGCTGCATGGTGGGCGTAGTTACCTGCATCCGTCGCGCGTGTCCGATAGCGGGGTGGGGAATATCGCCGTCGCCGGCAATCTCGTTGGAGGTATCCACGATGATGACCCGCTTTTTCATATCGTCGGCAAGCACGCGGGCTACCTCGCGCAGCATGGTGGTCTTGCCCACCCCCGGCCGTCCCAAAAGAAGGACGCCCTTGCCCGATTGAATAAGGTCTTCGATAACCTTTATCGTACCGAAAACAGCCCGGCCCACGCGGCAGGTCAGCCCGATAATGCGCCCCTTGCGGTTGCGGATGGCCGAGATACGGTGCAGCGTGCGCTCGATGCCGGCGCGGTTGTCATCGCCGAAGCTGCTCACCCGCGAGGCTACATAG
>Ga0307437_1001366_pt1 | contig 16408 bp, 15 predicted proteins | sample SalMarWE160390MG_FD_202146 | JGI IMG/M metagenome (GOLD analysis project Ga0307437, IMG submission 202146) | Salt marsh sediment microbial communities from the Plum Island Ecosystem LTER, Massachusetts, United States - WE1603-90 | ecosystem: Environmental > Aquatic > Marine > Intertidal zone >...
GCACCAAGAAGCAGGCCCAGGAGCCGATCGCCGAGGAAGCCACCAGAGCCGGCCAGCCGTACGTCAACCGCCGCTGGCTGGGTGGCATGCTCACCAACTTCATCACCATCAAGAAGCGCATAACCCTGCTCGACCAGCTCGAAGCCCGGGAGGCCAGCGGCGACTTCGAGCGACTGACCAAGAAGGAAGTCGCCAAGCTCGTCGAGGAGATGGAGCGGCTGCGCGGCTCGTTCGGCGGCATCCGCAAGATGAAGCGCCTGCCCGGCCTGGTCTTCGTCATCGACCCGCACCGCGAGCGGATCGCGGTGACGGAGGCCTGCAAGCTCGAGATCCCGATCATCGGCACCGGCGACACCAACGTCGACCCGGACGAGCTGGACTACATCATCCCCGCCAACGACGACGCCATTCGTGCCATCCGCCTGCTGTGCCAGGTTGTGGCCGATGCCTGCATCGAGGGCCAGCGTGAGCGCAGCGCTCGCGGTCCCGAGGCGGAGGTGCCGGAGACGCCGGCCGAGCCGGAGCTGGAGGAGGCCCCGTCGGAAGAGCTGGTGGCGGCCCTGGCCGGCGGTGCGGCGCTCACTTTCGAGCCCGACGCCGACGACGAGGAGGAGCTGCTGCCCGGTGCTTCTGCGCCGGAGAAGGCGGCGCCCGTGCACCCGCGCGACCCGGACGAAGACTCGCAGCGCGACGAAGAGCCGCGGCGCGACGAAGGGCCGCGGCGCTCCCACTGACAGGACGCACCCACCAACCTGGCGGCGTGCCGGACGGCACTGCCGCAGGGGCCAACGCCAACGACAGGAGATGCGACTACAAGATGGCAACGATCACTGCGGAGACCGTCAAGGCCCTTCGCGAGCTCAGCGGCGCAGGGATAATGGACTGCAAGCGCGCTCTCGAAGAGGCGGACGGCGACGTCGAGAAGGCGGCGAGCCTGCTCAAGGAGCGCGGCCAGGCGACTGCCGCCAAGCGGGCCGGCCGTGAGGCCAACGACGGCCAGATCGCCAGCTACATCCACACCGGCGGCAAGATCGGGGTCCTGATCGAGGTCAACTGCGAGACGGATTTCGTGGCCCGCACCGACGAGTTCCAGAAGCTCGTCCGGGACCTGGCGATGCAGGTTGCCGGCCTGCATCCGCTGTACACCGCGGTCGACTCCATCCCGCCTGTCGACCTGGAGGCCAAGCGGGTCGAGCTGCTGGAGTCCCCGGCGCTGGAAGGCAAGCCGGAGGCGATCCAGGGGCAAATCGTCGATGGCCAGCTCAGGAAGTGGTACGGCGAGGTCGTGCTGCTGGAGCAGCCTTTCCGAGACCAGGAGATCACGGTCGGCCAGCTGATCACCGAGGCGATCGCCAGGACAGGTGAGAACATCAGGGTCCGTCGCTTCGCGCGGTTTGAGCTTGGAGAGGAGCTCGGGGAGGAGATGTGAAGAAGGGCCAGGCAGTCGCGGTGTCCATGGGATCCGACGAGAGCGCGTCCCCGCGCTACCGGCGCATTCTGCTGAAGCTGTCCGGCGAGGCCCTGCTCGGCACACGCCAGTACGGCGTGGACCCGGACTTCTGCGCCTTCATCGCCGCTCAGATCGCCGAGGTTCACAAGCGTGGCGTGCAGGTTGGCATCGTCGTGGGCGGCGGGAACATCTTCCGCGGGCTGGCTGCCGCCGCCCGGGGCATGGACCGGGCCACCGGCGACTACATGGGGATGCTGGCCACGGTCATGAACGGGCTGGCTCTCCAGGACGCAATCGAGCGGGCCGGCGTGCCGACGCGGGTCATGAGCGCAATCGCCATGAACGAAGTGGCCGAGCCGTACATCAGGCGCCGGGCCATCCGCCACCTGGAGAAGGGCCGGGTCGTCATCCTGGCTGCCGGGACCGGCAACCCGTACTTCACCACGGACACGGCCGCCGCCCTGCGGGCCGTGGAGATAGGCGCCGAGGTCATAATGAAGGCGACCAAGGTCGACGGAGTCTACGACTCCGACCCGGTCGCCAACCCGAAGGCGCGGAGGTACGAGCATCTGACCTACGCGGAGGTCCTCGCTCAGCGGCTGCGAGTCCTGGACTCCACGGCCGTGTCGCTGTGCATGGAGAACGACACTCCGATCATCGTCTTCGACCTGAACAAGCCGGACAACATCACCAGAGTGGCCACCGGCGACTCGGTGGGCACCCTGATCAGTGGAGGGATCCCGCATGAGCAGTGAGACGCTGACCGCCGCCGAGCACAAGATGGTCCGCGCCGTGGAGGTGCTTGAGCGCGACCTGCAGGGCATCCGTACCGGCCGTGCTTCGACCTCGATCGTTGAGCGAGTCATGGTCGACTACTACGGCACCCCGACAGCCCTGAACCAGCTGGCCGGCATCAACGTCCCTGAGTCCCACCAGATCCTCATCCAGCCCTGGGATCGCAGCGCCGTCCAGGCGATCGAGAAGGCGATCATCAAGAGCGACATCGGGCTGGTGCCCAACGTGGATGGCGTGGTGATCCGGCTCAACATCCCGCCGCTCACGGAGGAGCGTCGCAAGGACCTCGTCAAGCAGGTGCACCGGCGCATGGAAGAGGCCCGGGTCGAGATCCGCAACCTGCGGCGCGAGGCTGCTGAGGAGATCAAGCACGAGGAGCACGACGGCGATATCGGGGCCGATGAGGGCCACCGCGAGCTGGAGAACCTGCAGCGGGTGACCGACGCCCACATCGCGGACGTTGACCGCGTCGGCTCGGCCAAAGAGCAGGAGATCATGGAGGTCTAGTGCCTCTTCCGATCCACCGGCCGAAGGACACCCCGCCGCTGGTCCACGAGGAGCGCGCGGCCGGGGCGGACTCGGCCGAAGGTGAGCCCGCGGCGCCCGAGCTGCCGGTGCACGTCGCCATCATCATGGACGGCAACCGCCGCTGGGCCCGGGCCCACGGCGTCAGTGAGATGGAGGGCCACGCCGCGGGCGTGGAGGGAATCCGCGAGATCATCCGCCACGCGGTGCGGCGAGAGGTCCCCGTGCTGTCGCTGTACGCCTTCAGCCGTGAGAACTGGGCCCGCTCCGACGAGGAAGTGGCCGGGCTCTTCATGCTGCTGGAGAAGGTCATCCGCAACGAGACGCCCGAGCTCAAAGCCGAGGGCGCGCGAGTCCGGCTGCTCGGCCGGCTGGACGAGCTGCCCGTCTCAGCTCAGGAGTCCATCCGCCAGGCCCTCGATGAGACGGCCGGCGGCGAGCGCCTGCAGCTCAACATCGCCTTCAACTACTCCGGGCGCACCGAGCTGGTGGACGCGGCCAGGCAGCTGGTGGCGTCGGGCAAGCGGCCCGAGGAGATAGACGAGGCCGCCCTGGCCGGGGCGCTCTACACCGCGGGCCTGCCCGACCCGGATATGGTGATCCGGACCGGAGGCGACCACCGCCTCTCCAATTTCCTGATCTGGCAGGCGGCCTACGCCGAGATATACGTCACGGCCACGCTCTGGCCGGATTTTGGGCCGGACAACCTGGACGCGGCGCTCGAGGAATACGCCAGCCGGCAGCGCCGGTTCGGCCGCTAGGGGAGGGGGCGATGCGCAGGCGAGTCACCAGCGCCCTCATCTTCGTGCCGCCGCTGCTCCTCGTCCTGGCCCTGGGCGAGCCCTGGTTCGGCGCGCTGATCGCGGCCTTCGTGGCGGTTGGGGCCTGGGAGGCGGGGCGGCTGTTGCGAGCGGCCGGCTATGCCGCGCCGAGCTGGTTCATCGTGCCGGCCGCCCTGGCAGTGGCCCTGGCAGTGGCTTCGCCGGCCTGGCTGAGCGGCTACGGGGACCTGGCGATCGCCGCCGTGCTTGTGGCGACCGGGGCCGCGGCCTTCCGCCACGCGGACACGAAGGTGGGCCTGGCGGCCTGGATGGGGACCGCCTTCGGGGCCTTGTACGCCGGCATGCTGGGGGCCCTGGTGCGGCTCGAGCAGGTGGCGCCGGCGGTGCCGGCCGGGTCAGCCGCCGAGCAGCTCGGCCCCGAGCGAGGCTGGGTGCTGCTGCTCATCCTCCTGGTCTGGAGCTACGACACCGGGGCCTACCTGGTCGGGATCGCCCTGGGCAAGCGCAAGTTCCTGTCCCACATCTCGCCGTCGAAGAGCTACTGGGGGCTTGTCGGCGGGCTGGTCGCCTGCACCGCGGTGGCCGTGGCAGGCTTGTGGGCCCTGGGCCAGCCGCCCGTCCTGGGGCTGGCACTTGGCCCGGTGGTCGGGCTGGTGGCCCAGGCCGGCGACCTGGCCGAGTCGATGCTCAAGCGGGCCGCCGGCATGAAGGACTCGGGCGGCCTGATTCCCGGCCACGGCGGCATACTCGACCGCGTGGACTCGTTCCTCTTTGCCGCGCCAGTGGCTGCGCTCTATGTCGCCGCGTTCATCCGCTGACCGTCCCGCCCCGGCGGGTAAGGGGAGGGCTCCGGTTCGGGTGGCCATCCTGGGCAGCGGCGGTTCAATCGGTCGCCAGGCGGTCGAGGTCCTGGAACGGATGCCCGACGCTTTCCGGGTCACGGCCCTGTCCACTGGGAGGCGGGCAGAGCTGCTCGAGGAGCAGGCCCGAACGCTTCGGCCGGCGGTTGTCTCGCTTGCCGACGAGGAGGCCTGCGGCCAGCTCGACCTGCCGTCCGGCGTCGCCCGGCTGTCCGGGCCCGATGCCCTGGAGGAGATCGCCTCGCGCGACGACGTGGACCTGGTTCTGGTGGCTACGGGCGGGCTGGTTGCCCTGCGGTCCGTGCTCGCGGCGTTGAAGGCGGGCAAGGTCGTGGCCACGGCCAACAAGGAGACGCTCGTCGCCGGCGGGCACCTGGTGATGCCCCTGGCGCGCGACCTGGCCGAACGCGAGGCAGCTCGCGGTGGGTCGTTGAGCAGCCCCCTGGCCTGGCTCCGGCCCATCGATTCGGAGCATTCCGCCATCTGGCAGTGCCTGGCCGGGGAAGACCGCGGCGGGATAGCCCGGCTGCTGCTGACCGCCTCGGGCGGTCCCTTCCTGGATACGGGCGTCTCGGACCTTGCGACCGTCACCCCCCAGCAGGCGCTTCGCCACCCGACGTGGAACATGGGCGCCAAGATCACGATCGACTCCGCCACCCTGGCCAACAAGGGCCTGGAGATCGTCGAGGCTCGCTGGCTGTACGATGTCCCCCTGTCGGCCATCTCGGTCGTCATCCACCCTCAGAGCGTCGTCCACTCCGCGGTGGAGTTCGTGGACGGCTCGGTCAAAGCCCAGCTCGGGACCCCCGACATGCGACTTCCCATCCAGTACGCGCTGACCTACCCGGCCCGCCGGCCCTCACCGGCCGCGGCGCCGGACCTGCTGGCCGCCGGCCGGCTGGACTTCCGCGCCCCGGACGAGGAGCGCTTCCCGGCCCTGCGCATCGCCCGTGAAGCCGGCCTGGCCGGGCCGCGGGCCAGCACGGCCCTGATATCCGCCGACGAGGTGGCCGTGGCGCGCTTCCTGGGAGGGACGTTGAACTTCCCGGGCATCGCCCGCGTTCTTGAAGCGGCGGTCCGGGAATTCGGCTCGGGTGAGCCGAGCGTGCCCGGAATCGACGACCTGGCACGGCTCGACGCGGAAGTTCGAGCGTTTGCGGAGGCTGCCTCGTGACGATCGAAGGGCTCCTGTTCTGGCTGGTGGCGATCCCCGTCGTGGTGCTGGTTCTGGGCGCGCTCGTGCTCGTCCATGAGCTGGGGCACTTCATCGCAGGGCGGCTGTCGGGAGTCAAGGTCCTCGAGTTCGCCGTGGGGTTTCCACCGCGAGCCAAGATCCTGCACGACGACGGCGAGACGATCTACACCCTGAACTACCTGCCGATCGGGGGCTTCTGCCGGTTCGAGGGCGAGGAATCCGATTCGGACGACCCACGATCGTTTTCGATGGCGGGCCTGCCCAAGCAGGTCCTGATCCTGGTCGCGGGCGTGGCCATGAACGTCGCGACCGCGTTCCTGCTGTTCTTCCTGGTTGCCTGGCTCGCGGCACCGAGCGAGGCGCTGAGCGAGGTCTACATCACGCCCGGAGGCGGCGCCGCCGCAGCCGGTCTCTCTGACGGGATCACGATCGAATCGATCGACGGCGAGCGCTTCGGCTTCCTGAACGACGGCTCTGTCTTCTCGGCGATCGGGGAGCGCAAGGGACAGACGGTCGCCGTCGGCTACGTCGACGCGGCCGGACGGCACAGGACGGCCCAGGTCGAGGTCAACTCGGACGGGAAGCTAGGCATCCAGGCCTGCCAGGATCCTGAGAGAACGCCCAAAGACTGTCCCTGGCACGTCGTCATCACCTACGGCAGCACGGACCCCATCACAGCCGCAGGAACCGCGGCGGGGCAGACCTGGACCTCGCTCACGCTGGTCGCTAAGGCCGTCGGCGATCTGGGAGCTCACATCGCCACTCAGCCGACCGAGGCTCCCCAGGGCGTCTCGGGGCCCGCCGGTATCGCCCAGATCGTGGGCGTAGTGGTGTTCGACTATGGGATCGTCATCCTGATCCTGCTGGCGGCCATCCTCTCGGCCAACCTGGCCCTCATCAACATCCTGCCCATTCCGCCCTTCGACGGTGGGAAGATCGCCATCCAGGTGATCAAGCGGGCTTTCGGCGTCCAGGGCGTCACGGCCTACGAGATCGTCGTGAATCTGGTGGGCTTTGTGTTGTTGTTCGTCTTCCTGGGTTGGATCACCTACTTCGACATCCTGCGCATGGGCGGCGGCTGAGCCATGGCCGGGACGGCTGCCTGGCCGCGGCGGCATTCCGTGGCCGTGCACGTCGGCGGTGTCGTGATCGGCGGCGATCAGCCGATCGCCGTCCAGTCGATGACCAACACCGACACGGCCGATGCTGACGCCACGGCCATCCAGGTGGCCCAGCTGGCCCATGCCGGCTCGGAGCTGGTTCGGATCACCGTCAACAACGAGGCCGCCGCCGCGGCCGTGCCCGAGATCGTTCACAAGGCGCGGGGTCTGGGCGCGGACGTGCCGATCGTGGGCGACTTCCACTACAACGGCCACAAGCTGCTGGCCGGGTACCCCGACACGGCGCGAGCCCTGGCCAAGTACCGCATCAACCCGGGCAACGTGGGCCCGGGCCGCCATCACGACGAGAACTTCGCGGCCATCGTCCGAGTCGCCGTCGAGAACGAAAGGCCGGTCCGCATCGGGGTCAACTGGGGCTCGCTCGACCAGGCTGTCCTGGCGGAGCTGATGGACGCCAACGCCCGCCTGGCGGAGCCGAAGGATGCGCGCGAGGTGATGATTGAAGCCATGGCCGAAAGCGCCCTGCGTTCGGCCGAGCTGGCCGAGGCGAGCGGGCTGGCCCACGATCGGATCGTGCTCTCGGCCAAGGTCTCGGGCGTGCCGGACCTGGTCGAGGTCTATCGCCGCCTGGCCGCCCGCTGCGACTACCCGCTCCACCTGGGGCTGACCGAGGCGGGCATGGGCATGAAGGGGATCGTCGCCTCTTCGGCCGGGCTGTCGCTGCTGCTGGCCGAGGGGATCGGCGACACGATCCGCGTCTCACTCACGCCGGAGCCGGGCGGAGACAGGACGGAAGAGGTGGCGGTGGCGCAGCAGATCCTGCAGTCCCTTGGCCTGCGGGCTTTCGCCCCCCAGGTCTCGGCGTGCCCCGGCTGCGGGCGCACGACAAGCACCTACTTCCAGCAGCTTGCCGCCGACATCCAGTCGTACCTGCGCGAGCGCATGCCCGTCTGGCGCGAGTCGAACCCCGGCGTCGAGGACCTGCGGGTGGCCGTCATGGGCTGCGTCGTCAACGGCCCGGGCGAGTCGAGGCACGCCGACGTCGGCATCAGCCTGCCCGGCACGTTCGAGGAGCCGGTCGCGCCGGTCTACGTCGACGGCGAGCTGGACCGCACGCTGCGGGGTGACGACATCGCCGACGAGTTCAAGGCCATCCTGAACGCCTACGTGGAGCGCCGCTTCCCTCCGCCGGCGGCATAAGGCGCTGCCTAGCCGCGCCGCGGCGGCTCGAATGCGTAGACGACGGTGAGGCGGCCGGCCGACGACCTGGCCCCGGCCAGCGAGCGCGACAGGCCGGACCAGGGCCACCGCCGGCCAGGCTCGAAGGTGCATGACTTCTGGATCCAGCCGTAGCGCCCGAACGCTCGCGCTCCGGCGGCGGCCAGGGCGGACGTCCGGGCCTCGGTGCCGCGATATCGGATGGTGTGGCTGTCGCCCCTGCTGGCCGGGCGGTCGTACCAGGGCAGCACGTGATCGCCACCATGGCGTGGCGGCAGCATGCAGCGGTGACCTTGAGGGTCTCTTGCGTCGCAGCGGGCCCACGCGTGGCCGCCTGTGTGTGACGGCGGCTTGGCGCAGCGGTAGCCCTCCTCGTCTGTGGCCGGACACCTGAGGGCGTCGATGAGGTCGAACTGGGATAGGACCATGGCCAACCTCTCCTGGCGGTAGCCGCCGCGGCGCGAGAGTATCGACAGAGAGAGGACGCAGGCAAGGGCCAGAAGGCTGTGAGGCGGGGCAGGCCGCGGGCCGCCGGCCGAGGGCGCGTGCGCGAATGCTCGGGGCCGTAGGCGGTAGGATTGCGCCAACTCGTCAGCCCACGTCGCACCGGAGGAGGTATTCGTGCCCAGCGAGGGTTTCGTCACCAGCATCACCCGTCAGTCCGAGGATTTCCCGGGCTGGTACAACGACGTGGTTCGGAAGGCTGAGCTGGCCGACTACTCTCCGGTGCGCGGCTGCATGGTCATTCGCCCCTACGGCTTCGCCATCTGGGAGTCGATGCAGGGCGAGCTGGACCGCCACATCAAACGGACCGGGCACAGCAACGTCTACTTTCCCCTCTTCGTGCCCAAGTCGCTGCTGGAGAAGGAAGCCGAGCACGTCGAGGGTTTCAATCCCCAGGTCGCCTGGGTTACCCACGCCGGAGGCAAGAAGCTCGAGGAGTGGTTGGCCATCCGCCCCACCAGCGAGGCGATCATTGCCGAGACCGTGAAGGACTGGATCCAGTCCTACCGCGACCTGCCGCTGCTGATGAACAGCTGGAACAACGTCGTCCGCTGGGAGTTGCGGACTCGTCTGTTCCTGCGGACGACCGAGTTCCTGTGGCAGGAGGCCCACACCTTCCACGCCACTCGCGAAGAGGCGGAGGAGGAAGTCGCGACCGGCCTCGACTGCTACGACAGGGTGGCACGCGACTGGCTGGCCATCCCCGTCATCAAGGGCCGCAAGACCGACAGCGAGAAGTTCGCCGGGGCCGAATACACCTGGTGCATCGAAGCCATGATGCGCGACGGGAAAGCCCTCCAGGCGGGCACGAGCCACATGCTCGGCCAGAACTTCGCCAGGGCGGCGGGGATCGAGTTTCTCGATCGAGACAACGTGCGCAAGCCGCCCTACGGCACCTCGTGGGGCTTCTCGACGCGGATGGTCGGCGCCGTGATCATGACCCACGGCGACGACTCCGGGCTTGTGCTGCCACCCAATCTGGCCCCCGTCCAGGTGGTGATCGTCCCCATCTTCCGCAAGGACGAGGAGCGGGCCGCGGTGGCGGAAGCCATCGATCGCTTCACGGCCGCGCTGGCGTCCACGCCCGAAGGGTCGGCCGTGCGGATCAAGGTCGATTGGACCGAGGAGTCGCCCGGCTTCAAGTACAACCACTGGGAGCTGCGCGGCGTCCCGTTTCGCCTGGAGATTGGGCCGCGTGACGTCGCGGCGGGGCAAGGAATGCTGGTCAGGCGCGTCGACCGCTCCAAGGAGGCCGTGCCGCTCGAGAAGCTGGCCGCCGAGCTCCCGGCGCGTCTCACCGCCTACCAGGCCGAGCTGCTCAAGCGGGCCCAGGACTTCCGAGACTCCAATACCTACCAGGTGGACGCCTACCAGCAGCTCAAGGACGGCCTGGACGAGAAGGCGGGCTTCTACATGGCCCACTGGTGCGGCAGCGAGAAGTGCGAGAAGCAGGCCAGCGACGAGATCAGCGCCACGATCCGCTGCATCCCCTTCGACTCGCCAAAGGAGAAAGGCAAGTGCGTGGTCTGCGGCGCTGAGTCCGGACAGCGGGTCGTCTTCGCGCGGGCGTACTAGGGGACCGATCCCGGAGGAGCGGTCAGATGTCAACCGATCCGGGAGAAGGCAAACCGAACGCAAGCGGGTCGGAGCCCGTTGGGGGAGGGCCTGCCGGCGCGCCACCCGCCCAACCGCCGAGCTGGGCTCCGCCGCCCGGATACTCGCCCACGGCATGGTCGCCGCAGCCGGCCTGGTGGCAGCCTGGCGGCACGCCGCCACCCACGGCGCCCAAGAACCGGAATGGCTGCCTGATCGGCTGTCTGGTCGCGGTCGGCATCGCGATCGTGCTGATCGTGGCGCTGGTGGTCGCGGGCTTCTCGCTGCTCGGCCCGGCCATGGACGTGGGGATGAAGATCCAGCAGGACTCGAACGGCGAGATCAGCAACGTCAGCTACCAGTGGTACAACGGGGTGGGCGAGTTTCGGATCTGGCTGGCTCCGGGCGTACCGAACACCCGGGCGCCATACCTGGCCTGCGAGGTCGTGAGGCCTGCCCTGGAGGGCACCAAGTTCGAGGGCACCAACTTCACCATCTTCGGCAACGACGGCCGCCCGGCAGCCAACCACAAGACGCCCTGCGGCTAGAAGCAGCAGGGAGAACGGCCCTCCGGCGCTGTTGGATGGCCGGGGTGGCGCGTGTATACTTGCGGCAATCTACCGGCCGCTCGTGACGTGGGTGACCCCCACGTCTTTTGTTGAGCAGCCGGACGGCCGGTGCACTGGCCGCAGTGCGAGCGAGTGAACGGGAGGCGCGAAGTGAGTCGGGATTTCGTCGGCGCCCTCCTTCAGCTGAACGCCGAGAAGGGCGTCTCGCGCGAGCAGCTCGTTCAGACCGTCGAGGAAGCGATCCAGTCGGCCTACCGGCGCCAGCCCGGCGACGAGGACATCCAGGTCCGCATCGATCCCGAGACCGGCAAGGTGAGGGTCTTTCGGGCGCGCTACGTCGTCGAGGAGATCGAGGATGAGGCCACCCAGCTCACAGTGGCGGACGCCCAGGCCTATCAGCCGGGGGCGACCGTCGGCGACCTTGTCGAGACCGAGGAGCTGGACCAGGAGGCCTTCGGGCGCATCCACGCCCAGACGGCCAAGCAGGTCGTGCTGCAGCGGCTCCACGAGGCCGAGCGCAACGTGGTCTTCGACAGGTACGCCAGCCAGGAAGGCGAGCTGCTGACCGGCACGGTTTCACGCATCGAGCCGCGGGCCATCATCCTGGACGTCGGCAGGGCAGAGGCGATCCTGGGTACGACCGATCAGTCGCCGCTGGAGCACTACCGGATCGGCCAGAACGTCAAGGCGTTTGTGCTCGAGGTGCGTCGCAGCGCCAAGGGCCCTCAGATCTACGTCAGCCGCACCCACAAGGGCTTCCTGCGCCGGCTCTTCGAGCTGGAAGTCCCGGAGATCCATGCCGGCACCGTCGAGATCAAAGCCATCGCCCGCGAAGCCGGCAGCAGATCCAAAGTTGCCGTGGCTTCGCGCCAGCAGGGGCTGGATCCCGTCGGCGCCACCGTCGGCCAGCGCGGCGCCCGCGTCCAGGCGGTCGTGGCCGAGCTGGGCGGCGAGAAGATCGATGTCATCGAATGGTCGGAGGATCCGTCGACCTTCGTCGCCAAAGCCCTGAGCCCGGCCCAGGTGATCGAGGTTCGGATCGACGAAGAGAACCGCATCGCCAACGTCGTCGTGCCGGAGCGCATGCTGTCACTGGCGATCGGCCGCGAAGGCCAGAACGCCAGGCTGGCGGCCAAGCTGACCGGGTGGCGAATCGACATCCGCAGCGACGTCTCGGTGGCGGAGGCTGCCCGCGCCGAAGCGGAGCACGTGGCTCACGCCGAGGCGCCGACCGACGAGCAAGCCGAGGCTGAGCCCTCGGGCGAAGCCGAGCCCTCGGCCGAAGCCGGCGAGCAGGCGGCGGCTGAACCGTCTGCCGAGGCCGAGGCCCCGGCCAAGGCGAAGGCCCCGGCCAAGGCGAAGGCCCCGGCCAAGGCGAAGGCCCCGGCCAAGGCGAAGGCCCCGGCCAAGGCGAAGGCCCCGGCCAAGGCGAAGGCCCCGGCCAAGGCGAAGGCCCCGGCCGAAGATCAGCCTGCCGCCGAGCCGGAGCCCTCGGCCGAAGGCAGCTCCGGCGAGGAGGCAGGCTCGTAGTCAGGGGCGCGCCCCCGCGGCGCTATCCGACTCGATCGTGCGTCTCCTGCCGGCAGCCCAGGCAGAAGCGAGAGTTGACGCGTATCGTGCGGACGCCGGACGGGCGCGTCGTGATCGACGCGACGGGCAGGCTGCCGGGTCGCGGAGCGTACATGTGCCAATCTGACGAGTGCCGGCGCACGGCGCTCGACAACGGGTCGCTCCAGCGGGCGCTGGAGGTGCCGATCCCGGCAGAGCTGGAGGCCGAACTGACAGGGGAGGCGAGCAGAATCAAAGGAGGTACAGGTCGTGGCCAGGAGTAGGAGCGGCACGCGAGGCCGCCGAGGGCCCCGCAAGCCGATACGCCGTGACGGCGGCGCGGCCGGCGCCATCCAGACCGTGGATCCGCGCGAGCGCGGCCCTGTCGAGCTGCCCGCCAGCCTGACCGTCAAGGACCTGGCCGACCTGTTGGGCGTCAACCCCGCGGACGTGATCCGCGAGCTCATCAAGAGCGGCATCTTCGCCAACATCAACCAGGGCATCGACCGGGAGACGGCCGCCCTGGTGGCCGAGGAGCTGGGCTACGAGGTTGCGGAGCCCGCTGCCGCGGGCGTGCCCGCTGCCGCGGAGGGCCAGCCGACCGAAGCGGCCCCGGCGCCTGCCGCCAAGGAGCAGCTCTTCGAGGAAGACGACCCGCACTTGATGCAGCCGCGGGCCCCGATCGTCACGGTCATGGGCCATGTCGACCACGGCAAGACCTCGCTCCTGGACGCCATTCGCACGACGAAGGTCGCGGCCGGGGAGCGGGGCGGCATCACCCAGCACATCGGCGCCAGCGAGGTGGTCAAGGACGGGCGCCAGATCGTCTTCCTGGACACGCCCGGCCACGAGGCTTTCACTGCGATGCGTGCGCGAGGGGCACGGGTCACGGATATCGCGATCGTCGTGGTCGCTGCAGACGACGGGGTCATGCCCCAGACCATGGAGGCGATCGACCATGCCCGGGCGGCGAAGGTGCCGATCATCATCGCCCTCAACAAGATCGACAAGCCGGACGCGAACCCGGAGCGAGTCAAGAACGGCCTGGCCGAGGCGGGAGTGGTCGTCGAAGAGTACGGCGGCGACGTGCCGCTGGTGCCGGTTTCGGCCAAGGCGCGCCAGGGCCTGGACGAGCTGCTGGAGATGATCAACCTCGTGGCCGACCTCCAGGAGCTGAAGGCTAATCCGAAGCGTGCCGCGGTCGGCACGATCGTCGAAGCCGAGCTGGACAAGGGCCGAGGGCCAGTTGCCTCGGCGCTGGTCCAGACCGGAACGCTGCGCGTGGGCGACGTCATCGTCGTCGGGGATACCTACGGCAAGGTGCGAGCCCTGGAGAATGCGCTGGGCAAGCGTATCAGCAAGGCGGGTCCATCCTGCCCGGCCGTGGTTCTCGGCCTGGCGGACGTACCGCAGGCCGGCGACATCCTGCGCGTCGTCGCGGACGAGAAGACGGCCCGAACGATGGTCGAAGCGCGCAAGACCGCCTCGGCCAAGGTCGACGTCAGCGGCCGGACCACGCTCGAGGATCTCTACGCTCAGATCCAGGCCGGCCAGACCAAGGAGCTGCGGATCATCCTCAAGGCGGACGTGTCGGGCTCTCTGGGCGCCATCGTCCATGCTCTGCAGCAGCTCTCGGCGGAGGAAGTCCGGATCAACGTGATCCACGAGGGTGCGGGCGACATCACCGACAACGACATCATGCTGGCCGCGGCCTCGAATGCCATCGTGGTCGGCTTCAACACCAAGGTGACCGACACGGCGAGACGGGCCGCCGACGCCGAGAAGGTGGACGTCCGCCTGTACGACATCATTTACAAGCTGACCGACGACATCTCGGCGGCCCTGCGGGGCATGCTCGAGCCCGAGCAGGTCGAGACGGTCGAGGGTCGGGCCGAGGTGCGGCAGATCTTCAAGGTCGGCAAGAGCAGCGTCATTGCGGGCTGCTACGTCACCGACGGCAGGATCGTGCGCGGCGGCGGGGCTCGCGTCTGGCGAGGCGGGAAAGTCGTCGCCACGGACAAGGTCGACTCCCTGCGGCGCTTCAAGGACGACGTTCGGGAGGTGGGTACCAACTTCGAGTGCGGCATCGGGCTCGCGGGATGGAACGGCCTGGCCGAGGGTGACATCATCGAGTGCTTCACGCAGCAGATGGTGAGCCGGGTGACCGGTTAGCGACCGGTTGCGCGTCCCCTCCAGTCGGAGTCGTCAGGGGCCGATGAGCCAGCGAACGGAACGGGTCGATGAGCTGCTTCGCCAGGAGATCGGCCGCGCCCTGGAACGCGAGGTGGCCGACCCGCGGATCGGTTTCGCGACCGTGACCGGGGTCGAGACCAGCCCCGACCTGTCTCATGCCTGGGTCTCGATCAGCCTCATCGGCTCTGCCGCGGAGCGCAAGGAGGCCGTGCGGGCCCTGCGGGGAGCGATGCCCTTCATCCAGCGCAGCCTGGGGCCCAGGTTGCGGCTGCGGCGTATGCCGAAGCTGGAACTCCGGGTAGACGACTCGGTGGAGCGTGGGACCCGCGTCCTGCGCCTGCTCGATCAGCTCGAGGCGGGGCGAATGCCGGAGGACGTGCCGGCGGTGGGTGAGTCGCTGCCGACGCCCGTGCGCCGCTTGCCCCACGACGGAGACGCCGCAGAGGCTCGGCCGGAGAAAGCGGGCGAAGGCCGCCGGCTCAGGCGGGGCGCCAGGCCCGGGCGAGGTGACCGGTGAGCGGCGACCCGGTCCGGATCGACCTCGGACCCTACCTGGCGGGAGTGCCGGACGAGGTCGAGGCGCGGCTGCGCGGGGCACGCAACGCTCTGACCATCTGCCACGAGAACCCCGAGGCCGATGCTCTGGGAGCGGCGCTGGCCGTGGCCCTGCTGGTGGAGTCGGGCGGTGGCTCGGCCACTCCCGTCTGCGTGGACGGGGTGCCGGAGGTCTATCGCTTCCTGCCGGGCACGGAGCGGTTCCGCACCGAGCCCGACGCGACGGTGTCGTACGAGCTGATCGTGGTCGTGGACTGCGGCGAGCTGGATCGGATCGGGCCGGTTCGCGAAACGCATGCCGCTCTCTTCGACACGGCGCCCATGCTGGTCATCGACCATCACCTGTCGAACACGGGCTTCGGGGCCGTGGATTGGGTGGACCCGGGCAGCTCGGCGACCTGCGAGATGCTGACCCTGCTGGCCTGGAAGATGGGCGTGCCGCTCGATTGGGGCGACGGCATGCTGGCTTCGGCTCTGGCGGCGGGCGTGATCATGGACACCGGCAACTTCGCGCACCCCAATGTGACCCCCCGGACGCTGGTGGTTGCGGCGGCCCTGCGCGAGGCCGGGGCGGATCTGAGCGAGATCGCGCGGCGGCTGTATCGCCTCAAGCCGGCCAGCCAGCTGATCCTGTTCGGGCGGGTGCTGTCCCGGCTGCGCTCGGAAGCCGAGGGGCGGGTGGTCTATTCGACGCTGGAGGCCGCCGACCTGGCTGCGGCCGGCGCCGAACAGGCCGAATCCGAGGGGCTGGTCGACATGCTGACCCAGGCCCGCGGCGCGGAGGTGGCGATCCTGTTCAAGGAAGGGCCCAACGGCACGACCCGGGTTAGCGTCCGGACGCGGGAGGGCGGGGTGGACGCGACCGTGCTCACCGCGGCCTTCGGGGGAGGGGGCCACGCCCGGGCGGCGGGAGCGACCGTGGCCGAGCCGCTGGACAGAGCCTGCCCGGCGGTCCTGGCACGGGCCACGGAGCTGGCCTCGCGGGTCGAGCGCTAGGCGATGCCCGGCATCAATCACCTGGCGGAGCGCGGGCCGAACGGCGTCCTGGTGCTGCGCAAGCCGCCCGGGCCGACCTCACACGACATGGTGGGCCTGGTCCGGCGCTTGAGCGGCGTGCGGCGGGTGGGACACGGCGGGACGCTGGATCCGTTTGCTTCCGGGGTGCTGCCGGTCTTCGTCGGGCTGGCGACCCGGCTGGTCGAGTATCACATGGCCGACGCCAAGGCCTACCGGGCGACGGTTTGCTTCGGGATGGCCTCGACGACCGACGACCGGGACGGTGAGCTGAGGCCGGGCGACGGGCCGGCGCCCACCCGGGAGGACCTCGAGGCGGCCCTGGACGGGTTTCGGGGCGCGATAGAGCAGCGACCACCGGCCTTCAGCGCGCTCAAGGTCGCGGGCCGCCGCGCCTACCAGCTCGCTCGCGAGGGGCGGGCTCCGGAGCTGGCCGCGCGCTCGGTGACGATCTCGCGACTGGAGCTGGTGGAGTGGGACGCATCG
>Ga0307437_1001367_pt1 | contig 16406 bp, 17 predicted proteins | sample SalMarWE160390MG_FD_202146 | JGI IMG/M metagenome (GOLD analysis project Ga0307437, IMG submission 202146) | Salt marsh sediment microbial communities from the Plum Island Ecosystem LTER, Massachusetts, United States - WE1603-90 | ecosystem: Environmental > Aquatic > Marine > Intertidal zone >...
ACGAGGCATTATTTATCGTTGACTCCTATAGAGATGTTAGCCGTAAGATTTACGAGCAAGAAAACGTGTCCCAAAAATTCGTCAACTATCTCGTGAAGGATATTATTCGACCTTTTGCTCCAGCTTCGATTAGAAACAAGTTGGAGCCTAATTTTGAGAAGCTCACTTCGAAAAAGCGTGGAGATGAGGAGAGGGTGCCCCGTGAGCTAAAACGTCTTGTTTTGAAGTATTATTGGGATTTCATAAAACCGTATTACAATTCTATCGAAACGATTCTTGGCACTCACGAAAGCTTGTTTGTTCCAGAGGAATTAACTGAGAAGACACTGGATGCTTTAGGCTCGAAACGGAATAGACAGATACTCATTGAATTGGCGTCCCATCACCAAAAACATGCTTCACTGATGACAGTGAATGAACTGTTTGAGAAGATGGGGTTGAAAAAAGGGGCTAAGAAGGGGCTTTGGAGAAATTTGGAGACCCTAGTAAGATGTGGCTTGGTGGACCGGATTCCGGAAGGTAGGAAACTCCACAAATACAGCATATACGGGAACAAAACCACGATCAGAATAAGATTGCCTCTTAATGAGATGCGACAACGAGAACGACAGAAAAAATAAGCTTTTGATGTGGTCGCGGGGATCTGAACCCCGGACAATGGAGACATTTCACGCTTCCTTTTTTGTGGGCATGAGTTGTTAAAAATTCAGGCAGTTTACGAACTAAGACTGAAAAGTTACGTGAAAGATGAAATGATGAAGGGTTACGCGCTTACGTTCCGAAAGGATTTTAATCTAGATGAAAAACAGAAGATTTAGCATGACTAACCAAACTGTGCTTGCAAAATTCTCCGGAACAGAAAGCGTATGTAAATCGTGTAAACACCTAGCTAAGCTAGAGGGGCGCTTCTACTGTAAGTTGCTAGGTGCCTTCCTTGCAGATCAAACGCTTTACCTTCCCTGTGACCTAAAAGAAGCGCGCTAAAGCGACAAAGCTATTCCAAGTCTTTTTGAATCCAACCCTGAAACTTACAAAGTGCTTTTTTGATGGGAGCCGTGGGAACTTGCCTCCCAACCACGAATTTTTACTTGTCTTTAGGTTTTGAGCCTATTTCCACGCATAGAATGTTGCACTGGTATCGTTTGTCTCCGATCTGCATTTTTCCTTGTGCGTGGTAGCCTCGGCTTCCGGTTTTGAAGTTCTTTTTGTTTAGAATGAAGTCTTGCTTTTCTCCATTCAACTGTATTGTCGCTAAATTTGTTTCGCTCATACTATAACTTCCACCATTTTAGCTATGTGACAATATCGTCCCTTTTCACCTTTGCTATTTTCTAATCAGCAAAATCTCTAAGAACTTGTCTTTGAAGATTTTTTGTGATTCCTCAAGATTACGATTAATGACACGGTTACTGCTGCAACGATTACTAGAATGTAAAGTAAGTAGTCTGAACCGCCGTTTGTGCTGCTTTGCGCATTCATCAAACCATTGTTTGTTACTGTGATGGTTCCGCCTGAGGATTCCAAAAATTCTTGCCCTTCTGGACCGATAGAAGTTAGAACTGAGCTGCTGACGTTTTCGATGAATGGAACGTTAAATGTGATGCTGCCATTATTACCATTGTAAACTCCAATTTCTGCGGTGGAGGCTGTAGTTTTCACAAGCCAGTTTTCTGCGATTAGCTCCCCATTGTTCATCAAATTCAGGGATTCGCTGGAGGTGTAATTGCTGTCAATCATTGTCATAGACTCCCAGTTTGTCATCACGAAGGAGCCAGAACCTGATAGGAGAAATTTTTCGAAAACCATTGGACCGCTACTTGACAAAATTGTTGACGCGTTAACTGATGGCATGGAGAGTGTACAGTTATTTACGCTAACTTCTCCAGTGTTTAGGTAGTTAATCGTTCCGCCATTGTTGACGAAGGAGCATTATTCCCATGTGGCGTTGTCGCCCAGAATGTTTACTGCGCTCCGTTTTCCCTGAGACCACCCTGAAACATCCATGCTACATTCAGTCATCGTTAGGGTCCCAGTCAAACTGTTGATATTCACTTTTCCGCCATAGTTAACATCAAATACGCCGTGACTGAGCTGCAGGTCGCCGCTGGTGAAAAGTTCGATTTTTCCTTCTGCACCGTTTACAACGAAGGTGCATTCAGACAGACTCGCATCACCATAGTTTGTAATGAAAGTGCCGTCAAACTGGTCTTTGATGTACCAGTTATGTGCAGTCAACGAGCCTGTGTTAGTTAAGTAGACGAAGCCTCCGTAGACGCTGATTGAAGCGTCAGCTATTGTGCATGTGCCGTCGTTGGCAATCGCGAAGGTGGCGTTGCTGTTTAATGTGAAAACAACGTCTTGAAGGGCTAGGTTTCCATTGTTCTGTATGGTTAAGTTAGCTGTGTTACAGATAACCGTGTTTTTGATGGTGAAGTCTCCATTGTTTACGATTTTAAGTTCGGGTGTCTTGTCAGCTGTTCCTTGGAGGGTTAAGACTCCCCCGATAACAGCTGTTTCTCCCTCATTCACAGTCAATATGCTGTCAGATTCGATGACCAAAGATTCGCCTAAACCCGGCAAATCATCTAAAGTTAACACTGTATCGCTTGAATAACCAATTTGGCAACAAACAGTCACCAACAATACAGAAAGTAACGCTAGGCACGCAATCTTAGTTCTATGCATTTCAATTTTTTCTCCTTTTGGAAACCTTTTGTAACAATTTACCATCTCAAGACTTTCTCTTCCAATATAAACTCTGGGATACGAGATACTGTACGTAACCAAGAGTTTCTGAGGTTTTTAGATAAATTTAAGAAGGTTGCTGAATAATGCGTTTTTAGTTAAAAGAGGTTTTGAGCATGGAATTGAGGGGAAGTCAAACTGAGAAGAATTTGCTCAAGTCGTTTGCTGGTGAGTCACAAGCTAGAAACAGATACACCTTTTTTGCTAGTGCAGCAAAGAAGGAAGGTTACGAACAGATTTCAGCAATTTTCCGAGAGACAGCTGACAACGAAAAGGAACACGCTGAACTCTTTTTCAAGCTTCTCGAAGGCGGAATGACAGAGATCACGGCTTCTTACCCTGCAGGAGTAATCGGAACAACAGCAGAGAACCTGAAGGAAGCAGCAGACGGAGAGAAAATGGAATGGGGAACATTATATCCCGATTTTGCTGACGTAGCGGAGAAAGAGGGCTTCCCAGAGATAGCGAATACTTTTCGTATGGTTGCTAAAGTAGAGAAGCAGCATGAGCGAAGATACCGGAAGCTGCTGGCAAACGTTGAGCAAGGTAAAGTCTTCAAAAAAGACAAAGTTATCAAGTGGAAGTGCAGAAACTGCGGTCACGTATACGAGGGCAGTGAAGCTCCTGAGAGATGCCCAGTCTGTGACCACGCAAGAAGCTACTTTGAAGTTTGGTGCGAAAACTACTGAAACAATTTACGGCATAGATAGAAGGGGGTGTAAATGTGACAGAAGAAGGACAAATATACCTTTGTGAGATATGCGGAAACAAAGTAAAAGTGATAGAATCTGGTGCTGGAACTCTGGTTTGCTGTGGGCAACCCATGAACCTTGTGGAGTAAACTTGTTTGCTGGAAGAATTCTCCAGCTTCTTTCCCCTTTTTTCTAATTCTATGTTATATTGTTAATTAAGCTCAGTTTTCATTCAGCTTAGAATGCGCACAACGAAAACTTAAATAGAAATTCAGGCTTAAAATTAACAGGTTTTCTAAATGAGTGAAAATAAGAAGAGGTTAACCACAAATTTTGGAAAACGAGTAGATAACGATCAGAATTCTGTTACGGCTGGAACCCGTGGTCCAGTATTGCTGCAGGATGTTCATTTGATCGAAAAATTGGCGCATTTCAACAGGGAACGGATACCTGAACGAATTGTGCATGCCAAAGGAGCCGGAGCGGGAGGATATTTCGAGGTTACAAACGACGTAACCAAATATACGAAGGCAAAGTTTCTTTCTGAAGTAGGTAAACGCACCGAGGTTTTCGCTAGATTCTCAACTGTTGGTGGTGAAAAAGGATCAGCAGATGCTGAACGTGACCCCCGGGGATTCGCAGTGAAGTTTTACACCGAAGAGGGAAACTATGATCTTGTTGGAAACAACACGCCCGTGTTCTTTATCCGCGACCCCATAAAATTTCCGGACTTTATTCACACCCAGAAACGTGATCCGAAGACCAATCTCAAAGATGCAAACATGTTCTGGGATTTTCTATCTTTGACACCAGAATCTCTTCATCAGGTAACGATTCTGTTCTCTGACAGAGGAACCCCCAGATCTTTCCGTAACATGAACGGCTACGGAAGCCACAGCTTCAAGTGGTACAACGAAGACGGCGAATCTTTCTGGATCAAATACCATTTCAAAACCGATCAAGGCATACAGAATTTCGCCCGTCAAGAAGCTGAGCACATGAAAGGAGTTGACCCAGATCATGCTACTAGGGACCTCCATAACGCGATTAAACAGGGAGACTATCCTTCATGGACCCTCCAAGTGCAAATAATGCCTGTAAAGGATGCTGAGACGTACCGTTTTGACGTTTTCGACGTAACCAAGGTTTGGCCCCATGGAGATTACCCCGTAAGGGAAGTGGGTCGAATGGTTTTGAACCGAAACCCAGAAAACTACTTTGCTGAGGTAGAGCAGGCGGCGTTTTCTCCAGGAAACTTTGTGCCGGGTATTGCGGCTTCACCGGACAAGATGCTTCAGGGTCGTCTTTTTGCATATCATGATGCTCATCGTTATCGATTGGGACCGAACTATCACCTGTTGCCAGTTAACCGACCTAAAGGAGTGAAAGCAGAAAACTATCAGCGTGACGGGTACATGCGGGTTGATTCCAACGGAGGCGGTGCCCCCAACTACTATCCAAACAGCTTTGGGGGTCCAGAACCTGACATCCAAGCAGCGGAACCGCCCTACGAGGTTTCCGGCAAAGCAGCTCGTCAACCATACACTCATCCCAACGATGATTTTGTGCAACCTGGAAATCTGTATCGAAAAGTCATGACGGATCAAGATCGGGATCACCTAATTGGAAACATAGTTTCTCATCTTTGCAACGCTAAAAAGGAAATCCAAATCCGGCAGACAAAAATATTCTTCAAAGCTGACCCAGAGTACGGCCAACGCATCGCTGAAGGACTCGAAATCAACCTGTAAAAACTGAAAATAACAGTTTATTGGTGGGGTCGCGGGGATTTGAACCCCGGACCTCGCACGCCCCAGGCGCGAATCTTAGACCATGCTAGACCACGACCCCAATAAGGGCAGAACTATTAACACTCTATTTCAGCTTAAAAACGTTAAGCAAACCCAAACATATTAGGAGACTAATAATACTTCATTGTTGAAAACAACCTTTTTCCTGAAAAACTAAGAAACTAGAGCCCACAGTTTCCATGAGGGAAGCGGTTAACATTTAACAGAATGCGGGGGTGTGGAGCGCACGCAAAAGGCAAAATGGTTCGTGGAGATGTTGGGGTTCAACTATTATGAGGGATGCGTGCGCTCGGTTCAGATTCCGAATCTGACGAATAAAACATTTCTGAATTCTCCATACATATTTCAAGTTTCAAAACTTGGCGAGAGTTTGCAGCGAACAGGAATGTTTTCTTTTACAAGAAGGAACTTAACGACCTAAGCTGCGCCCATAAAACTTTGGGTTCTCCTGCCGGGTCTCGCTTCAAAATCGTGATTTCAATATCTGAGCATGAAATTAATCCGCTGCGGTTCTGCCATAAGCCAAGTGTAGGATGCTGACTTCCTTTCAGGTATGAGTAAAGTATAAAGATGGGTACTCCCAGTCAAAGTGACGAGGGTTAAAGTTGCCTGCAATGGAAGTAGGAAGAATCTGCGTCAAAATCGTAGGGCGAGAAGCAGGAAAAAAATGCATAGTCGTAGACCTCGTAGACAAAAACTTCGTTCTCATCACCGGACCTAAAAAACTCTCTGAAATAAAACGGAGACGCGCCAACATCAATCACCTAGAACCAACTCGCGAAAAAATCGACATAAACCGAGGCGCAACCGACGAAGAAGTCACTGAAGCACTTAAGACAGCGGGCAAACTGGAAGAGATGGCAAAGACAGTGAAGCCCGTCCTATCCTAACTCTTTTAACCTTTCCTAACCCTTTTTTCCTTTCTGGAGAAAAATTATGCAAAGAACCAACGAACCTTGGGAAATCAAGCGAAGCTTGGTAGTTAAAGCTGAGGAGGAACCCGACATGCGCTTCGGTCACAGACCTGAAGAACGTCCAATCAAAGAGCACATGCGATTTGGAATAATAAACTTGGACAAACCTGCTGGACCATCAAGCCACGAGGTTACAGCATGGCTCAAGCGAATCCTCAGTCTTGAACGTGCCGGTCACGGCGGGACCCTTGAGGCTTAACTAGGCCGGGGAAATCCCAAAGTTACCGGTATTCTACCTAATGCCATAGAGGATGCCACCAAAGTAATTCAGGCTCTTCTTCTGGCAGGCAAAGAATACGTTTGCGTAATGAAGCTCCATTCTGACGTTCCAGAAGACAAAGTAACAAAAGTTTTAGACGAATTCCAAGGACCACTATATCAGCGACCACCTGTACGATCATCAGTTAAACGACAACTCAGAACAAGAACAATCTATTACATAGACTTCATGGAGATGGACGAACGGAACGTTCTCTTCAAGGTTGGGTGCGAAGCGGGAACCTACATAAGGAAACTCTGCTACGACGTCGGCGAGGTTCTGGGCTGCAGCGCTCACATGCAGGAGCTACGCAGAACAAGAGTTGGACCCTTCGTAGAGGACAAAAGTCTAGTCACCTTACATGACATTTCTTACCTGTTTAGCCAGTGGCAAGAAACCAAAGATGAAGGAATGCTCAGAAAATTTGTTTATCCCATGGAGAAAGCCTTGGAGTTGATGCCGAAGATTCATGTTCGAGATTCTGCGGTGGACGCGCTTTGCCACGGAGCCCACTTGACCGCTCCAGGAGTGCTGTCACTAGATTCTGGAATCAAAATCGGCGACACTGTTGCGGTTTTCACCCAGAAAGAAGAAGCCGTAACAATGTCAAAAGCCTTTGTTTCTTCCGAGAAGATGCTGAAGATGGACCACGGTTTTGTAGCGAAAACTCAACGGGTTCTGATGCCACGTGGAATGTATCCTAAAATGTGGCGCAAGAATCAGTAGGTACTCACGTTTCGAAAAGACTAAAAACATGCTGAATGCTATTCTATTGTTGTGCCGAGGTGTCCTAGAGCATTTGCGGGAAATCTGGTAGGGAGCAGATTCCAACAAGGGAAGCTAACGCCTGGAATGTCTCCGACTACGGTGAGCCTGTGATCCATTGGGTCGCGAGGGTTCAAATCCCTCCCTCGGCGCCACGATAACGCGATGCACTTTGGGGTACGGTGTCTAATTTTGGTAAACTGTTGTTTGTCGTCATTATAACGTCTAGAAAGGACATAAACAGGGCTACTTATCAAAGAATACTGTTCAACAGAAATACAAAACAGATACATTAAAAACGTTTCAATGACAAAGGAATACTTTCTTGTGATGGCGATGGGCAGTAAGAGAGATCGTGTAGAAATCATGGCGGAGATTCTTGGTTTATGTTCAGAGCCGAGGAACAAGACGCATGTTATGTACGGAACTAATCTGTCATGGAAGATGCTTCAGCATTATCTCTCTGAACTGCAATCACGGGGACTTCTGGAAGTCCACAACAATTCAACCAGATACGTGACATCCAAGAGAGGACTGGATTTCGTGGAGAAGTGGAAAGAGATAAAAGAACTCCTCTGATCTACTCAACAGAGTGAAAATCATTACGTGAAAAAGGTCTTAGCGTCTAGGCGGTCTTTTTTGGGCATAACGGTAACGGCGGGGTTGTCCTTCTCTGGTCAGTAAGCCGTCTTTCACCAGGTCCACTAGGGCGTGGGCTACTGCTGTGCGGTCGTAGTGGAAGCCTCTGCGTGCCATTTCGCTGTGGACTTCTCCCAGTCCATGTGGAGATGCAAACCATCCTTCTGACCAGAGCGTTTGTATGAGACTTTTGCATGTTTCTGCCCTTGGCGAGGGGAGGGGGCGTTCTGGTATGATCATGGGTTCCTTTGAGTATGCTGTTACTGTTGACAGGATTCGTTTTACGGCTGCTTCTAGCTGGTCTTCTTTGCATTCGATCTCGAATTCTAGGTTTCCTACTTTCATTTTTAGGCGGATTGGAGGGTTTGTGTCTTCTGTCATTTTGCTCCCTTATTGTTTATTGAATTGTGCATGATGTGCATGCGCAACATTTAAATATTGCACCACCTAAATCACATCCATATTGGTGAATCTTATTGATTGAACAATTAAACTATACAACAACACCAACATATAACTTTCCACCCTCCATAGAGAACCTACAACTCCCCCAAACATTCATGGAACTAAGCCTCAGCTCCCTGAAAAACATAGAAAGCAAGTATTTACAGCCCAACCAAACCCCTCTCAACCAACCCGCAACAGAACATATTGCAGACGCAACACCAATCATGAAGATTCAACACCCATCCACAATAAAGACGATTCCCCTAGAACACAGCTTAGACGAGAGACCAGTTGTTGCTGTTGACGTTTCAAGCATAAGAATAGGAGAAACCGAAACAGGCGTACTCTGTGCAATAAGAGGGGCAATAGTCTGGAAAGAGAAAAACAGATACAGGTACCAACGCATAGGACCCTTCCCCTTCCACATAACAGAACAAAACAAAAAGGAAATCTACAAGCTCTTCAGAAACCACCACTTTGAAATCTCAGAAGACCCCAGAGCCCCAAGCATCACCAATATACAAGCCAGAATGGGCAACCTGCTTGAACGCTGGCTCCAGTTGGGTATCTCCTGTTCGGCGTACGGCACCATTATCCTATGGGACGGGTCAATGACGGCTGGAATGGTTGACAGCCCTGTGGATGAGATGTCTCGGCTCTTAGAAATCGCGAGAAATCGCCTCAGCATCGTTTTGGCTTTCTCTAAGAACACTACCTTAAGGTTTTCAGGTCATAAGCTAACTGATTATGCGGAAAAAGCTGAGCCCCCTTGTCTCCTTCAAATAAACGATTTTCCTTCGTCTTCAGGTCCCATCATCCTCCTTGGAGACGTCTACGTCGCAAAACTAACTCCTGGAGTATGCTCTTTCAGGTTAGATATTGACAGAAAGGTTCCACGAGAACGGGGGATAGAGGCTGTTCAGAGTCTTCTCAGAAGCGACCTTCTTGTTCAAAGCTACCCTGAGACGTTACGTTTGGCTCACATATTCTCAACCTTCACTGCCACTGAGGTAATCGGCATCCAACGGTTCATAGCCCAGCAGTATGGGCTCAAGATAGTTATGAGACCGAATGTGCGTCGATTGCTTTTTGGACCCTTTGGAAAAGGCGCGGAGGGATAAAAGATAAGGCTCTACAAGAAGGAGGGAAACAGCATTCAGATTCTCAGCTCTCCAAAAGACGACGTTGAAAAAGGCGACTATCTTATCGTAGAGGACACTAACGTTAACAGAAAGTTGATTACGCAGGTAATCGATGTTCAGTTCGCCAGTGTTCCGGGGCTTCTTGAAGAACTTCTTCGAGATTCCACAACCGGAGAGCAGATTTATGGCGAAAATTTTGATCCTCTAGGAGTCTCGTCTCATATAAATCATATTCAAGACGCCCGCATGCTTCTCTGTAAGATTCGAGGAACCATATTAAACGATAAGCTGCGTGTGAATTCCTCATGGCTTCCTTCCCGCTCCAAGTCTGGAATCACAAAAATCTCCATCAATTCTCTGCTGGCACATGCTAGAGGCAAAGAAGATCTTTCTATCAATATCGGTGAAACTAAGGATGGTTCTCCCTTAAACATCACGGCTCATGATCTCGACGGGAGATTAAACATTATAACTGGGAAGAAGGGAACTGGAAAATCTCACCTTTCGAAACTGCTTGTTTTAGGTCTGGTTGATTACAAGGCTACGGTTGTAGTTCTTGACCTTAATGGCGAATATGCTGGCTTAGGTCTTTCCGCTAAGGGAGGAGGCAACAAGTATAGTGACAGGGTGTATGTGCTTACTCCCGGAGCCAACTTCAGGGTTTCTTTGTCTCAAATGGGCTTAAGCGTCATTTTGAAGATTCTAGTTCATGCTCTTGATCTTCCCGGAACGTCGACCCGAGAGTTTAAGCGTATATGGAAATCGTTGAGTCAGCAAGGAAAGTTTACTCTTCAGGACCTTGGAGAAGCCATTAGAAAATGTAGCTGTAACATGCATGTGCGTGATGCTCTGTTCTCTCGTTATTACAGTCTAGTGAATTCAGGGTTTTTCACGGATGACGAAGAGTCGGCAACAAGTTTCGAAAAGCTTTTTGACGAAACTCGGGATAATGGAGGAGCTTTAGTAATTAATTTGAAGGATGTTTCGTCTATTGACCGTCAGATTGTTTTGGAGTATACTCTCGGGAATCTCGTGAAGCTTCTGAATCAGTGGAAGATCAAATCTGTTTTTCTTTTTGCTGAGGAGGCTCATCTCTACCTTAGGGAAACATACTGGGACGACATCGTTACGCGGATGAGGCACTTCGGGTTATTCACCAATTTCGTGACTAATCAGCCTGACACAATAAAGGAGAACATCTACCGCCAAGCCGACAGCATCTTTCTCTTCAACTTCACTAATGAACGTGACCTCGAAACCGTGTCGAAAGCTGCGAGAGTGGATTCTGAAACCGTGAAATCTATTGCTCAAGAACTTCCGCCCCATCACTGCCTCCTCATTGGAAGAGCAGTGAAAGATTTTCCTGTGATGGTGAAGGTTAGGGCTCTCGATATTAAAACCATGGGACAAACAAGACTCTTCTTTACGAACACGGACAGCTGAAGGTTCTCCTTGCGGTCACCTTTAGCATACTTTGAAGACAACGGTTTCAGCGTCAAAATTTAGCATACAGTTATAAGAGACTCAGTAACTGGTTTGATGCGTAAGAATTGGAGTTCCATGAGAATACTGGTTCTTTGTTGAGTATATGTGGAGGTGTAAGTTACTTGTCATACAGAGAGAGCCGAGAGATGCATAAAGCAGTCTGCGCCGAGTGCGGCAAAGAATGTGAAGTTCCATTCAAGCCTAGCGGAAGCAGACCGGTATACTGTCGAGAATGTTTTGCTAAACGAAGAAGATACTAACATCACAAGTTAAGGTCTAGCCTTCGTTCAGAATCCTTTCTCTTTTTATTTTTTTTTGTCTTTTTCTTCAAAGAAATGGGAATTACCTAGGTAAATTACAGAGCAAACAGGGAATACCATAAAAAAGGTTAAATTTTAATCCCAAACCCAAACATATACGCTAATTCTCTCTCATATACATATATATACACATATGTAGCACAAGAAAATGATAAATAAACGGTCCAAAATCATTATTTAGTTAATAGGTTAGGACGATCAGGTTGAGTTTAACACGAAGGTTAATTTCTAGACTGAGATGGATTTTCCTCTTTTTAATACTTGTTTCCTTAGTGTTGGCTATAGTAGTCTATTTCCCGAATGATCCAGAAAATGGGGCAATATATCCAGTAGAACCTTATTTCGGAGTTTCTTTCTGCGGTAACACAGCTGCCGAGGCAAAACTGCTAATTGACAGAACCAAAGATTACACCAATCTGTTTGTGCTGCAATCAGGACCAATAAGCAAGAATGAAACAGCAATAAACACAGTCTGTGATTACGCTGTTGACTCTGGACTAGATTTTATTGTTTTTTTTGGCTGGTTTGACACTGATCATCCATGGCAGATTCCATGGCTCAACTTCGCTAAAGATCGATGGGGCGACAGTTTCTTAGGTGTTTACCTTTTTGATGAGCCCGGTGGAATGCAAACCGACTATAACTGGACATATGCTTTTCACCATATTAAAGAAGTTGACCCAGAATTTTATCAAACAATAAAAGATTACATACAAGAAAACGTCAACCAGACTGTGACCCGAGATTATGAAGAAGTAAAAAAACGGTATGTTAAGTATGTCTTAACCCATATACGAGTCAATGAGCTGATTAACCATTCGATTACGTCTTTCACTTCTGATTATTCCTTATACTGGTTTGATTACCTTGCAGGTTACGATACAATCTTCGTTGAACTTGGATGGAATCAGGATGCACAAAAACACATCGCCCTCTGCAGAGGCGCGGCGACCGTTCAACAGAAAGACTGGGGCGCTATCATCGTATGGAAGGATCGAGACCCAGAAAACGACAAAGAAGGAATCTATAAGACTGGACCAGAAATGCTTGAGGACATGCATACTGCCTATGAAGCAGGCGCAAAATACGTGATTATATTCAACTACCCCACAAACCCTCCAGACAACCCCTACGGGATACTAACGGACGAACACTTCACAGCTATGCAACAATTCTGGAATTATATGCAAAGGCATCCAGAAGAGTACGGAAAAACGACGGGTCAAGCCGCCCTAGTTCTTCCTGAGAATTACGCGTGGGGTATGCGTAAACCAGACGACAAAATATGGGGATACTGGGGACCAGACGATCTGTCACCGCAAATCTGGGAGTTATGCCATGACCTGCTTGACCAGTATGGATTAGCCCTAGACATTGTTTATGATGACCCAGACTTTCCAATAGCAGACATCTACCAAGAAATCTATTATTGGAATTACACGGGATAAATCAAACTAAATGATGTTAGTGCACGCAACGTTATTTGTCAGTTATTTTTTTCCGTTATCAACAATGTTTAACAACAAAATTGTCTTTGCTAGCGGTTCCTCTTGACCACAACAAACAGCAACAGCCAAAAGTTTCTTCCACAATTACGGTATAGTTGAGGAAAAGTCTTGAAGAGCAACCGCACAAAAATTCAGAGAAACAGAGTCGCCCAAGAAGCCGCCCTCCTACTCTACACATCCCAAGAAAAAGAGTACAAACAAGCCAAAAAAAGAGCCTCAGAAACGTTAGGTGCCCGAGTTCTCCCCAGCAACCTTGAGGTTGCAGAGGAACTTGACAGAATCGCCGAAGAGAGGGAAGGCCCCTCAAGAAAGAAACTGCTTCTGCGAATGCGAAAAGAAGCACACGAAATAATGGATGCACTCGAAGATTTTAATCCGCGTCTTGTGGGAAGCGTTTGGAGGGGAACAGCCCGCCAAAACAGCGACATAGACATACTCACATTTTCTCAAGAACACATTCAGGTTTTAAAGCAGCTTCAGAAGCATAATTTTGAGGCTGAGAGTTCGGAGTGGCGTTCAGTAACTAAAGAGGGCAGAAAAGAATCTTCCTTTCACATTCATGTCATTCTTCCTTCTGGAGACGAGACGGAGGTTGTGGTTCGAAGCCTCAATTATCTGGGGCAATCAGAAAGATGCGAAACATATGGAGACGCTCGAACAGGTTTGAGCCTAAACCAGCTTACAAAAATCCTCAAGGAGAATCCGCTTCAAAAGTTTGTTCCTGCATAGAAAACTGTCTGTTAGAAAAAAAGCTGATTATCCTTTAAATAGATGTCTTATCAAAGGAAAATATCGGGAAGACAGTCTCTCAGCAGGGATGTAATCAGCGGGAAGGAGAACGCCTAGAGGATGGATGTTGAAAAGAAAAGGTTTCGAAGAATGTTTCCTAACTTGGCTCAAGAACTGGAGAGGGGAAACTGCGGAACAAAAATAAATTCTGTGCGATCCGACCCTACTACTGGCGAGAAGGCGGTCTCGAGGAGATTTACTGACTATACACCGGATGTGATTGACTACCTTCGCAGATGCGACAAAGCGGAGCAGGCGGAAGAGATAATCGGTTATTTGGAGAAGAGGAGAGAAATAAGCTTTGAATACGCCAAAAAACTTAGAAAACAGCTGAAGGAGAAAGGCGTCAGAAGCTTTGGGTCAAAAAAAGAAGGTGAGTACTATCTAAAACAAGACGGGTTTTAAGCCAGAAAAAGAGAAGAGAAAAAACTAAGGGTTAACCTCTAAGTTTCGGGTTGAGGCTGCCGGATTCTCAGCGCTTCAAGTTTATTTCTATTGTTGAAACGTTTCTTGTTCCGTCTTCTCGCTGCATCTCTTCGGTTCCTATAGTTATTTTGGCGGCTTTCAGTTCTTTCAGGAACTTGCGACGAACTATCTCAGCAGTGTCAACAGCCGTCGTAATTGCACGTCCCCTAGCCTTCAAAGCAACCTCTTTGACGTCAGACGAATTGAAGTGGGTAATCACCGCCAACACGTAGCTCATTGCAGGTTTCGTTCCAACATAGATTGTGTTCGGATCCTTCGACACATAGACACCTCCTTCTTTGATTCTTTAATAGTCTCCTTTGTTTTTGCATACTTGGAATCAGATTCATAATAGCGAACCTGTTTCCACTTCCTGCTATCTTCCTATGTTACCCTTTTTTAATTTTTGGCAAAAAATGGGGTTGAAACACTTTTGTTTCATTAACCCTAATAACAAGGCTAGCATTGATTGGTATTGATGACCTATGAAGCGTGCCCTGATTTCCGTTTATGACAAGACAGGCATCGTTAGTTTTGCAAGAGAACTCAGCAAACTGGGATTTGAGATAATTTCGACTGGCGGAACTTTGGAAACTTTGAAAGAGGCGGAAATCCGGTTCGTTAAACATGTCTCGGAGGTTACGGAGTTTCCTGAGATATTGGAAGGCAGAGTTAAGACTGAGCATCCAAAGTTGATGGGTGGCATACTTGCCCTAAGAGATAGGAAAGGACATGTGAAGGACCTTGAAAGACATGGAATAGAGTCCATTGACTTGGTTGTCTGTAATCTTTATCCCTTCGAAAGGGTAACGGATCAAGGAGCTGACCTGAAGACCGCTCTAGAGAACATTGACATAGGTGGTCCTAACATGATCCGGGCGGCAGCAAAAAATTTTGAGAACGTAGTTGTAATCGTTAACCCCCGCAGATACGGTCAAATTCTCAGCGAATACAAGAAGAATGGCGACGTAAGTGCCGAAACAAGAAAAGTTTTGGCTGTGGAAGCCTTCAAAGAAACCGCGAGATACGACTCGGCAATCTACAGGTTCCTAGAAAAAGCTCTCCTCTCTAATGTATCCAATTGTTGAGGAAAAACAAAATTTAATCATAAAATTCTTTGATTGATTCGAAGTTAGATTGGCTCAATTATTGTACGCGTGTTGACTGGGTAACACGTTTTATATTTGGCTCTGGAGAAGTAACTTTTGTTGTGGGGTTCCATTTGATGATTAAATTTACTTGTTATGGGGGAGTGAATGACATTGGAGGAAACAAACTTCTTGTCAAATTTGATAAGGGGTCAATATTCCTTGATTTTGGGCTTTCATACAGTGAAGAGAGCATGTTTTTTGAAGAGTTTTTGCAGCCTCGGTCAGCATGCAAAATTCACGATTTGCTGAAACTGGGTTTGTTACCGCAGATAGATGGCATCTACAGGCAGGATGCTCTTTGCCCTAATGGTTTTGAAAGTTACGATTTTCGGGCAAAAGAATTGTGGAAAGTAGATTTGCAAAGTTTTGAGGAGGCGGTGAAAACAGGTTCTTGGCATCCTGATGCAGTGTTTATTTCGCATGCGCATTTGGATCATTGTGGATATGCTCCGTATTTGGGTGCATTTCCGTTTTTGTGTTCTGAAATGACAGAAAAATTGATGGAGTCGGTAGCTGAGATTGGGAATTTGCAGGGTTTGGATAAGCAGTTGACGGTTATGAAAGACCGGGAGATGGGAAGGCTGAAAACAGGATTTTTTCCCGGTGAACTGAAAGTAGGCTATTCAAAGGAACAGGAAGAGCGAGAATTCCGTAATTTGGAACATAAGAAACCTCAAACAATCAAGAACGGGTTAACGGTTACTGGGTTCAATGTGGATCATTCTATACCGGGTTCTATGGCTTGTCTTGTTGAATCGAAAGACTCTCAGGTGCTGTATACTGGAGACATACGGTTTCATGGAAGGTCTGGTTACGATTTGGGGGCAGAGTTAAGCGGTCTTGCGCCGGACGTCATGTTTTGTGAAGGAACCCGTATTGACCAACAGGAGCCAGACGACGAAAAAAAGGTAGAATCTGACCTCACTGACATATTTTCTAGCTGCGAGGGGTTGGCTATGGTTGGGTTTACGTGGAAGGACATAGACAGGTATGAGACTGTTCGTGATGCGGCGATAAACAGCGGCAGGATTCCAGTTTTTGATCCGCGGTTAGCTTATTTGCTGGCTAGGATTGGGAGAAGCGTGTATGATGAGGGCGCGAGGGTGTTTCTTGAGAGATGCGGGTGTATGCTCTATTCGCCGGGCGATTACAGTAACTCTAAGCATAAAGTTGGGGATATGCCGCTTTCGGAGTGGAGCAGCAAACGGGATAAC
>Ga0307437_1001372_pt1 | contig 16337 bp, 14 predicted proteins | sample SalMarWE160390MG_FD_202146 | JGI IMG/M metagenome (GOLD analysis project Ga0307437, IMG submission 202146) | Salt marsh sediment microbial communities from the Plum Island Ecosystem LTER, Massachusetts, United States - WE1603-90 | ecosystem: Environmental > Aquatic > Marine > Intertidal zone >...
TGTCAGAAAAAGAAATAAGATCATATTAAACCCCCTATTATAAAGCCAATTAGAAGTCCGCCGGCGAACGTCCAGGTTAGTAATTTGGTATCCATTATTTCCTTTTTGTATCCCATTTTAATTGCTAAAAAAGCGAGTAGATTGCCGATACTATTAACAAGGAAAAGTAAGGGAAGAGCCAGGAATCTAACAATAACATTGCCTACAACAGGCACTCCTCCCAACAGAGCAAGCAGGCTCGCTAAACCCTGGGATACCAATCCAAAAAGAAGAACGCCGCCCCCAACTATTCTTTTGTCCCATCTGAAAAAGAATCCGAGAGCGATTATAATGCCGCCTGCCAAAAAAAGTACAAGTACTTGCAGCAACCTCTTTTTTGTGGGTTCCGATTCTTCCAGCGAAATCTCATTCTTCAATTTTTCTATATCATTAGCCATATAATAAAGTAAATCTTTTTATCTTTTAATATATTAGACCTAAGAATTCTCTAAGTGGTTCCATGTTTCAAGTCAAATTTAATCCTTCGCTTTTTCTATTTTGTCAACCATAATTTTCTATCAAGGGTTCTGTATTGTATCGCTTCCGCTATATGACTGGACTCAATGTCTTTTTTTTCTTCCAGGTCAGAAATCGTTCTCGCCATTTTTAGAATTCTGTCTACAGCTCTCGCGGAGAAACCAAATTTTTCCATTGATGAATTAAGCAGTGTTCTGCTTAATTCGTCAATGTTACAATATTTTCTTAACATTTTCGAATCGAGATGAGCGTTGAAATATAAATTTTCTTTTTTGTATCTTTTTTCCTGTATTTCTCGACACTTTTTTATCCTTTTTCTGACTGATTCTGAGCTTTCTCCTGCTTTCATATCCATAATTTCATTATATTTAACTCTACCTACAGTAACATGCATGTCAATTCTGTCAAGTAGAGGTCCTGAGATCTTCGAGCGGTATCGATCTATCTTGGAAGGAGTACAACTGCACTCTCTATAAGCATCTCCGAAATATCCGCAGGGGCAGGGATTCATAGCTCCTATCAGCATAAAACGAGCGGGATAAGCTATTGTACTTTTAGCTCTGGAAATTGTCACAAAGCCGTCCTCAAGAGGTTGGCGCAGTACTTCTAAAACATTTCTGTTAAATTCCGGCATTTCATCCAAAAATAAAACTCCATTGTGAGCCAGGCTGACTTCTCCCGGTTGAGGATAAGTTCCTCCTCCTGTTAGTCCGGCGTAAGAAATAGTATGATGAGGAGACCGGAAAGGTCTTTTAGCGATTAGAGAAATTTTTGGAGGCAGGGTGCCAACGATAGAATGGATTTTTGTCGTTTCAATGGCTTCATCTATATTCATTAAAGGTAAAATCGTCGGGATTCTTTTTGCCAGCATTGTCTTCCCTGAACCGGGTGGTCCAATCATTAAAACGTTATGTCCGCCGGCAACAGCGACTTCAAGAGCTCTTTTTGCCGTAAGTTGACCTTTAACATCAGAGAAATCCAGGTCAAACTTTGAAGTTTCCCGGAATATTTCGTCTAAGTCTACTAAAAAAGGTTCTTTGAGACCTTTTTCCAGGGTATTAATACATTCGTTAAGATTGTTAACCGGATATATCGCAGCGCCTTTTACAACTCCGGCTTCTTTGGCGTTGGGAAAAGGGACAACCATTTGACTTATCTTATTCTTTTTTGCAAGAATAGAAGCCGGCAGGACTCCTTTCACCGTTCTGATTCTGCCATCAAGTGCAAGTTCACCAATAATTAGTGTATTTTCAAGATGAGTGGGATTAATCTGTGCGGAGGCGGACAGGATGCCCAGGGCTATTGGGAGATCAAGAGATGTACCCTCTTTCTTTATGTCCGCAGGCGCGAGATTAACGGTAATTTTCTTTAGAGGAAATTCGAAACCTGTACTTTTTATAGCGGATTCAACTCTTTCTCTTGATTCCTTTACAGCGGTTTCCGGTAAACCGACTATTGTAAAAGAAGGCAATCCTCTTGAAAGGCTTACTTCGACTTCAACAGTTTGCGCTTCAATACCTTGAAATGCACAAGAAACAACTCTGGAAAGCTCCAACTAATTCCTCCAAAAAACTATTTCCACAATCAATTACGCGTTTCTGTAAGCTTGGCGCAGTTTATAGTAGATAAAGCCGTATATATATCTTTTTAAATACTTAACTCTTTTGTTGCTTTTGGCTTATACCAATATTCGTACCATAACTAAGTTCCCCGTTGTCTATTCGGATGTGGTAATGACAATCTGGATTGGTGCATACCCATGCTTTGTATGGTATTGACGCACCGCTCTGCCCGTAATCGGATAGGGGGACAAGCACGCCAAAATTACATTTTTGACATTTGGGATATTCCATAGGTAAATCCACTTCCTCCTCCCTTTGTGAGTTTTAAACTTAAAACAATTAACTGCCGTCATAATCATAGTGCTCGTTCTTCGTAAGCTGTACCATTCTTCACTTCATCATAGAAGTATAATTTTCTTTCTAAATATGTCAAGGGGTGGTGCTTCGCACCGGGTCATGAGTCGTGCGTCTTGTGTCACGCGTCGAAAACCCGATCTCCACCCAAATCCTTTACCACAGAACCTATCACTTGACTTATTTAGGGGCTTTTTGTATACTTCCAAAGGAAAGTTGTTTTAGAAAAGGAGTTTTTAAAATGTATAGATCGGAAATAACAGTTGTTGATTGTACGATAAGGGATGGGGGACTTATGAATAATTCGAAGTTCCCTTACGAGATGGTTAGAGCCGTTTATAAAGCTATATGCGACTCGGGTGTTGATATAGTTGAACTTGGTTATAGAAACAGCAAAGAAATGTTTCCGCCTAAGGAGTACGGTCCGTGGAGGTTCTGCGATGATGAAAAACTTAAAAAAGTTATAGATGGTATAGAAAAAAGCAATACAAAACTTGCCGTGATGATGGATGCGCATAAAAGCACGGTTAATGATATAAAGCCTAAAGAAGAAAGTCCTATAGATCTTATCAGGGTTGCCACTTACGTGAAAGATATTGATAAGGCAATAAAAACTGCTAACGCTGCGAATGAGAACGGTTACGAGGCAACAATAAACATTATGGCGATTTCCCATGCTGTGGATTGGGAATTAGATGAGGCGCTTGCGCAGATACAGGAAGAGACAAAAGTAATAGCAGTTTATATAGTGGACAGTTTTGGTGCTCTGTATAGTGAAGATATAGATTTTTATTATGATAAGTATAAAAAATATATAAAAAACAGAGAAATAGGAGTACACTGTCATAATCATCAGCAACTCGCCTTTGCCAACACAATTCAGGGTATAATAAGGGGGGCGAACTACGTAGATGGTACTCTGTATGGGATTGGAAGAGCCGCGGGCAACTGCCCTCTGGAACTTTTGATGTCTTTCCTGAAGAATCCTAAATTTGATATCAGACCCATCTTAGATGTTATAGGAAAATATATTATTCCCTTAAAAGATGAAATCGAGTGGGGATACAATATACCGTATATGGTGGCTGGAATACTGAATTTACATCCCAGGGATTCAATGGAGCTTCTTGATCTTGATGAGGACGATCCTAAAAGAAGTGATTACAGAACTTTCTACGAAAAGTGCCTTGATTTAATATAATAAGAGAGAATTCAGGAGCCAGAAGACAGAATCCCAACCCCAATAGTAACCACGGATGAACATGGATATACGCAGATTTTTTAACGTATATTTTTTATAAATAAAAATAAATTTTGGGATGGGTAGGGAATCCGTGTTTATCAGTGAAAATCAGTGGCTATTATTAAAGGGAGAGGGGTTGAGTTTTAAGTAAAGACAATAAAAAACTCTGCGTTCTCTGTGTTTTAGTTTTTTTTGCAAAAAAACAAAAAGTTGACTGACAGTACTACAGTACCACAATGCATATCGGACTTGAGGCAATATCCATTTACGAAGGAGTAAATCGATACCGCTTATGAGAATTATAAGAATGCTTACCTGGACGAACATCTCACTCATCCAGCTCCACCACGTCAGGCTTAACGTGTTAAGTTGCTCAATCATTTTTTCTCCTCCTCTTTTAGAATACGCACCAGCTCCTCTCTTTCATTTTTCGACAGTTCTTCCTCGGCGACGAGATGATGCATTAAAGTGCCTATTGCTCCGTCGAAAGCCTGATTTACAAAGGATTTTATGGCGGCCTGTCTTGTTTTTCTCTGTGATACGGTCGGTTCGTACATGCTAACGTTACGGTTCTTATTTACTTTAAGCACTCCTTTTTTCACCAATCTATCGAGCATCGTTTTAACGGTTGTATATGCCCAATCCACCTCCTCCTCCAAATTCTCGATTACGTCTCTCACAGAAGCAGGATAATTTTCCCATAAAGCATTCATTATTTGCCATTCGGCTTTTGTTAGGCCCATATATCCTCCTGTTTAGATATGAACATTTAAAACATCCATGCGTATCCGATTTTTGCGAAAAAGTTTCTGTTGGTTTGGTCCATATCTGTGTAGGTATTTCCGTAGTACTTATCCGAATATCCTATATAGAAAGCAGTGTGCGGGTTGATTTTATATGAAAGTAGAACCTGGCTAAGAAGTTCTTGTTCTTCGGGCGCAACTTCATCGATGTAGAGGGAGGGCTCTTTTTTGTAATTGGCGTATTGGAGAATTGTTCGAATAAAGATCCTTTCATTGAAATGATACATTAATTTTACATATTCCCTGTTGGCGGTGTAAAGCCTGCCACCTTCTACGTCTAAATGTTCATAATAATGGTCGAGGTTAACTGATAAGCGAGGACCGATTTTTAATGTAGTGCTAATACCCAATTGCAACCCTTTACCGGGTCGTGCGTTATCGTAATCTATCCGGTTGCCGAATACGCTCCATAAATTAAAGTTCACCCATTTTGCGGGTTGTCCCCCGATCCAATAATTTAAAAGACTCGTATTGAATTCCGTTCCTTCGTAGCGGTCGCTGGATATCTGTCCGTAAATGCCGCAGTATGATTGAAAAGGACCGTTGTAATTGACATTGCCTTTTAATTCTTTACGCGCTGTATTGCCGTAGTAATCTTTTCCTATATCGGCTCCGGCATATACGTTGATCCAGGTGAACCAGTGTTCGGGCCCTGCTCTCCATATATAGTTTCCTCCTGCGTCTATGTATCTGTAACCCGTTTGATTTACGGAGCCAAGATCTGTACGGAAGGTAGGACTCATATCTTCGTATGTGCCGAAGAAATTGTATTTTTTGTCGTTATGCGAATAATTTATATCGATGCCTTTACCTCCGAATTCCTCAGGTGGTTGAAAGTTTCTTAAAGAGGTGCTATCCGAATAAAGTGTTCTTGAACCGAGAAATTGCCATCTCAAGTCGTCTTTTTTTCCTAAACGCAATATGCCGTCTGCTCCCAGTACCCGGTTGTGGTAATCTTTTCCTTCCCTGTCTGTCAGGAGTAAGCCGATATTTGATGATTGTCCGAAATCGCGGAGGTATCTAAGAACAGTACCTTGTGATTTCGTGTTGCGGACATCGGAATCAGATCCTTCCAGAGATGGAAAGACAAAATTCGTAACAGCATCCTGAGCTGAGAAAAAACCAATTGTGTTGTTGCCTTCTTTTCCGATTAGCTTTATTCCGAAGTTCGGGTCGGCTAAGGTTCTTGTGTGTACGGCATCTACTTCTGTTTCAAAAAAATCTTCTCCTTCGAGGAAAAATGGGCGCTTTTCAGGATACCAGAGTTCAAAACGATTATTTATATCCACCTGTATTACGTCAGCTTCAATTGTCGAGAAATCGGGATTGAGCGTTGCGCAGAGTCTTAGATTATTTGTGAGACCCCAACTCGAAGTAAAGCCAAGTTCGTTTGAATAATCGTTTTCAAATTCTCCTGAAGTCTCGTTTTCTCTCATCTGAGCCACTAAGGACGTGACTGTGGGAACGAATTCAATATCTCTTCCCGGGATTACGTCACTGAACCCGGTTAATTTTTCTAACTGGCAAAAATAACAGTTATTATTTCTGTCTCTTGGAAATGAGCCTATATGATGGCGTACGTTTCGAGGATAACTTCTTACCGCATCAAAGCCCCATATCTGCTCACCAACCCTACGGGGAAATTTTAAAGAACTGAACGGTATAGCCATTTCTACTATATAACCTTCTTCGGTAATACGTCCATTGGATTCCCATATAGCGTCCCAGGAACCTCCGCCACCTGAGGTGTTTTCGATAATATCTGCCTGAATTCCTAATGGATTACACCCGAAATCATAGCATCTCCTCTCGTCATTAAAAGTGTCGAACAGTACAAGAACCCAGTCGTCATCCCATATATTATCTCTATCACACAAATTAGCTCTGATTTGAGAAGGATCTGGGTCAAAAGCTTTAAATGCAACATAAATATTGGAGTTGTCATAAGCCATATAAACTTCGGTTGCAACCGGCGCGGGTATGTTTTCCCCGGGACTAACCTCGATATTCGCATCAATTTTAACCGCTTGATTCCATGCTTCCTCATCAAGATATCCGTCTACCTTTATTTCCGAGTTAATTCTGGGAACCACGTAAGGGACTTTCTCATCATTTGTTTCTTCTCCGTTAGAAGCGAATGCTATTGATTGAAAAATTAGCGTGAATAAAAGAAAAAATTTTATCCATGGAATTTTTTCAAAAAACACGCTCTTAAACTTTGCCGAAATCAATCTTTTCAAACCAACCTCCTTTTTCTTCTACATTTGTAGTACATTGTACTACAAATGTAGAATTTGTCAAGGGTGTTTTTTAGAAGTAGCCACTAAGTCACCAAGACACAAAGAAAAAATTTATATTTTTTACTAAATCCTATATCCTAAATCCCAAAAAAATCAATGTGTTTAGAGTTAAAGCAAAAAATAAGATCCTTTAAATCTGCGTTAATCTGCGTCCAATCATTGGGTGTGGTGGTGGGGTTGTGGCTTCTGCATTCTGGCTTCTGTCTTTTTACAATTTCCTCACCTTTATGCTTCCGTTTGTGGTACTCGCGTTTATTTCCGGTCCGCCTTTTCCCATTTTACCTTTGATGTATTTATTTTTATGTTTTGAAGTGACTTCCAGGGCGATGTCGTCTAAATCTATTCCTCCATTAGTGGTTTTTAACTCGAGATCCGCATCAAGAGATGTCGGTAAACCAAGTTTTATTGAACCGTTTGTGGTTCTGATTTCTGTCCCTCCTTCTTTTACCTCTTTCAGTTCCGCGTCTATGCTTCCGTTTGTTGTTTTTAATTTTTCTGCGCCTTCGCTTTTCTCCACTATTATTTTGCCGTTTGTTGTTGTAACTGTAACAAAGCCGTTTAAATTTTCTATTTCCACTCTTCCGTTAATGGTTCTTGCTGCTACGTTTCCTTCCGCATTTTCAACTTTGATTTTTCCATTTGTTGTTTTCAAATCTGAGGGTCCTTTTGTGCCTTTTAGTTCTATATTTCCGTTGGTGCTTGTGGCTTCCGCAATAACAACGTAATCTGGAACCTTAATTTCGTAGTCAACGGCAATTTTAGATCCCGTATATCCCCCCTTCACTACCCATTTGATAAAATCCCAGATGCCAAAGTCATTCTCTTTTTCTTTTGATTTTTTAGAATCTTTTCCGGAATAACTCGTCGCAATTTCCATATCTTCATCTACAGAAACCTCGATTTTAACCTTGGTTAACTCTTTCATGCTTCTGTTCGATCCGATAACCGCAAAAACTTCAACTTCATCTTTGTCCCACTTCTCAATCTCGATTTTTCCGTTTCGGTTGAATACTGTCATTTTTATTCCAGGGGCTACACTGTAAGTTTTCCTGGACTCCATTTTATATCGATATGAACTTTTTCCGGTTAGGGGTACCAATATGAAAATCAGAAAGAGAAATATCATAGATAGTTTTTTAAGTGTTTTGTTCATTTTTTCCTCCTTATATTTATTCTTTGGTTAAGTTTCCTGTTAATCTTTCAATTTTATAAACAGATAAATACCAGTCAAAACGAGCCTGGGTCATCGAATACTCTGCTTCAAGCAAATCTTCTTCTGCTTCTAAAAATTCTATTATTGAGGCTTCACCGAGATTGTATCTCTCGCTTGTTGCCTGATGGCTTTCTTGGGCGAATTCCAAAGTTGTGCCGGCAAGATCAAGTTTTTCTTTTGTTTCTTTATAGCTTAAGTATTCGTCTTCTACCACTACGTTTAATTCTCTCTCTCTATCATTCAGGTTTATATCTGCTAAATCCTTCTTTAGCCGGTTGATAGTGAACTTATTAAATCTCGAAAAACCAGTGAATATTGGGACCGTTACAGCAAGACCGATTGAGTAATCATAGTTATCCTTTAAGACAGACGTTTGGGGGAAATCATCGCCGGAGTATTGAAAGTCTGCGAAAAATGAAACAGAAAAAAGGTCTTTTGTTGTGCCGCCTAATACATCGTATTTTGCCGCGCTTGCTTCCGATTTATATTGGTTGTAGAGCGGATCGTTTTCCATTGCCATATGTAAAATTGAATCTTTCGAAAGGATTTCAAATTCAATCTCGGGTTCCGTAAGCATCAGGGAATCTTTTGCCGATAGCCCTATAAGATTATTTAACATTAAGGAAGAAACTCTTGCCTGTTTTTTTGTGTCAAGAAGATTTATCCTCGACTGAAAATGGTCAACTTTTGCCTTCAGTACTTCGGCATTTGATGCTAATCCAAGAGCCTTTTTTTCTTCAACCAGATTTAAGTTTTTTTCGGTCCTGTTTGCGCCCGCATTTCTGCTTTCGAGTAATTTTTGCATCATCAGAGTTTTAAGGTACTGAAAAGCAATGCCGTATACTATGCTGTTTTGCGCATCGACAAAGGAATAAAAAGCCGAGCTGTTTCTGTAATGTGTGCTAAAGGAATTAAATAAATCTCCCGGACCGAGTTCCCAGGCAGCGGAGAGGCTGTATCCGCTAGTTGTATCAAAGGAGGAGACCCCTTGGGTTTCGCTTTGAGTTTTCACCCAGCTATATCCACCGTTTATTTCCGGTAAGAGATCGGAATAAACAAATGAATTATTTTTTTGCTGAATGATAAAGTTTTTTTTGGCTTTAAGATATATTGGACTTTCTTTTAGTCCCAATTCTATTGCATCTTCTAATGTTAAATTGAATGCCATGAGTAACAAAAAAATCACATCAACCTCCTTCGATTTCTCCGTCGCGGATTTTAATTATTTTTCCTGCTTTCTCTGCAAGTTCTTTCTCATGGGTTATCATTATGATTGTTTTGCCGGTTTTATATAGTTCTCCAAAAATTGATATTATCGATTCTCCTGTTTTTGTGTCCAGATTACCCGTTGGCTCATCGGCTAGAATAAGGTTTGGTTCTCCGACCAGAGCTCTTGCGATAGCTACTCTTTGACGTTCCCCTCCTGAAAGTTCGGTAGGAAGATGATTCTTTCTGTGGTCCATTTCAACCTTCTTTAAAGCTTTCATAGCCATATCGTTTTTATTTTTTTCGGTTGTATTCCGGTAAAGAAGCGGCAGCTTTACATTCTCAAGAACATTTTCGCGGGACAATAAATAGAAAAACTGAAAAACAAAACCTATCTCTCTGTTTCTGAATGCGGAAAGCTGATCATCGGAATAAGTTGATACTTCTTTCCCTTTATATAGATATTCTCCGCTGGTAGGTAAATCGAGACATCCGAATATGTGCAATAGTGTTGATTTACCGGAACCGGAAGGTCCTATAATGGCAATGAATTCTCCCTCCTTTATTTTAAGGGACATATTCCTGATGGCTTCTACTTTCTCTTCTCCCATATCATATTCTTTTCTTATTTTTTTTGCTTCGATCAGCATATTACTCATAACGCAAACACTCCACAGGTTTTAAGTTTGCCGCTTTTTTTGCGGGGAAATAGCCGGAAAAAATCGAAATAACAAGAAGAACAATAACGGTTATGATAGGTATCTCATAGGACATGGTAGGTTTGCCGATGAATTCAAATATACCTGTTTCAGGTATAAAAGAACAGAGCCAAACGAGCGAAAAACTAAATAGAAGTCCCGATACTCCGCCAATTGCTGACAATAGAAGTGATTCTAAGAGGAATTGGTGAAGGATATCGGACTTTGTCGCGCCAACTGAACGTTTTATTCCAATTTCCCTTGTTCTCTCATCAACTATGAAATACATGATGTTTGCAATTGCGGCTCCGGCGATTAGTAAAGTCATAGCTCCCACAATGGTTAGGAAATATTCAATCCCTTTCATTGCCTTATGTGTCATTCTTTCTTGTTCTGCTACATCCCATGTTCCGAGAGCTTCTTTGTCTTCAGGGTCAAATTTATACTTTTCTCCAAGAACTTTGCTAATCTTTTTCTGTGCTTCTTCTGATAGGTCGGCAGATTTAGGCTGATAAACCATATTGTTTATATACAACCAGCCGTACATTGTTTTAAAGGTTGAGTAGGGAATAAAAACCGCATTCTGATCACTGCCTGAATAAGAATTATTCTGTATTTTTTTCTTCATTACGCCTATTACCGTAAAAGGTATACCGTTAAGAAGTACCCTTTTGCCAACAGCACTTTCATATCCAAATATTTTTTCTTTCTCTTCATCTCCGAGGAAAATAACTCTCCTTCTTTTTTCCACATCCAGTTTGTTGAGAAATCTTCCATCCTCGGCATCTATAGACCTCATCATTCCATATGAAGGATTTACTCCGCAGACTTTTGCTTTTCTGAGCAATTCTCCATATCTTATTGGCTGTCCCCAGTATATATATTCGGGAGAGGCTTTTTCAATAATATCGATTCGTTCTTTTAAAAGTTCTGCGTCTTCCGGGACAAATCTAATATTTCTACCTATGCCCAGACCCTTATAGGGAATACTTGTCTGTCCGGGCCAGAGTATGCCGATATGTTCACCCAGTCCCTGGAGCCCTTTTTTTACCTGCACCATAACTCCTACACCGAAAGCCATATTGAGGATAATTGCTGTTGTTCCCCACGCTACACCGAATATAACCAGGATAAACCTCATTTTATAGGCTTTGAAATCCTGTGACAATTGTGTTATTATCCGCTTCATTTCTTAATTTCATCTCCTTCTTTTAATCCGGAAACAACCTCTATGTTTAATCCGTCAGATAATCCGATTTCGACTTCTTTCTTCTCGCCGTTTGCGAGATAAACATATTCTTTGTCTTCTTCAAAAATTACTGCACTCTCTGGAATTACAAGAACATCTTTCCGCTCGGCAATAATGATGTCGGCGGTAGCAGAATATCCGACTCGAAGTGGCTTATCGCCCTTATCGGTAACTATTATTTCAATATCAAAAACTGTGGCTCCTTCTTTTTTTCTTGCTTTTGGGGCTATAATGTCTATTATGCCCAGAACTTCCTCGTCGGGTATTGCTCCGATGGTCATTTTTGCTTTCATTCCTTCTTCTAGTCTGCCGACATCGATTTCATCAACTACTCCTTTAAATAGAAGATTTTGCAGGCTTGCAATCTGCATAAGTTCTGTACCCGGTTGATAAGAAGTGAGAGGTACCACAGGATCTCCAATGTTGGCTGTTCTGGAAAGCACGGTTCCGAAAACGGGAGACCTGATTATAGCGTCAAGAGAAGTTCCTCCGACTTTTGCCTTGCCTTTTTCCATTAGATCTAATTGCTGTTTTGCCAGATCGAAAATGGATTGGGCTTCCTGGAGATTTTGTTGAACATTTTCGTATTCTTTATCGGATATCAAACCCTTTTCGAAAAGAGTCTTTTTTCTTTCGATGTCCTTTATTATATTTTCTAATCGGATTTCTGCCACTTTGACTTCTTTCCTGACGGAAGCAAGTTCGAAAGGGGTCGGGGTAGGATCTATTTCAAAGAGGGGGTCTTTCTTTTTGACCACATCTCCCATTTCGACAAACACTTTTTTTATTACTCCGGAGAATTTCGATTTTATACTCGTCTCATACTTGACTTCAACAGTACCGAGAGCTACTGCAACGTCCATAATATCGCTTTTTCCTACAACTACGGTAGGAGTTTCCTCGGCACCTCCCCTTTTGCGGCTAAGTGCAGACAGAAGGACTATAAATAAGAAAACAAATAAAGATACAAATACAAGCTTTTTTTTGCGAGACATCATTCAACCTCCTTCACAAAACAAAAACTAATTTAGCCATTTTTATCTCTTTTTCTGTTTGACTAACACAGAAGCAGAAAAGTTTCAACTCTTCGTTTTTCTTGTATATACGAAACCAAACGATAAAAATTCAACATAAACAACCCCTCTTTATTTTTTACCGTAAACAAAATTTAATTTTGTACTATTGAATTAATACAAAAGTATTATAATAAAATTAGTATAATTTGTCAAGGGTTTTTTTGGCCACTAAGACACAAAGGTGCGAAGAAAGTTTTGTTGATTTAAAAACAAAAATATCTACGTGCTTTATATATTAAAAGATTTTAGGGCTGTGATGTGGTTTTTTTAAAACAATTAATATTTGGTTTGGGTGTGGTGGGGGTTGGGATTTAGAAACAACGAAAATATTTTTTCCTCTGCGATCTCTGTGCTTTGTATTTTTCTCTGTGTTCTCTGTGGTGAATCTTTTTTTTGTGGTGGGGATTTTCTACCTTGACAAGGAAAATTATCAAAATATAATAGAGGCAGAAGCTAAAACTTTAAAAATGAGGGGTAAATCAAGAAATGGAAGAACTATACAAAACAGATCCTGAAGTTTATGAAGCTATAATTGGTGAAGCCAACAGGGAACACGAAAATCTTGAGCTTATCGCTTCCGAAAATTTTGTTTCAAAAGCGGTGCTCGAGGCTATGGGTTCGGTAATGACAAACAAATATGCGGAGGGCTATCCGGGCAGGCGATACTACGGTGGGTGTAAGTGGATGGATGTTATCGAGAATCTTGCCATAGAAAGAGCCAAAAAGCTATTTGGTGCAGAACATGTAAATGTTCAGCCTCTCTCAGGAGTTCCGGCCAACATGGCTATATACTCAGCGTTGCTTGAGCCGGGAGATTTATTTTTCGGACTTTCTCTTTCCCATGGAGGACACCTTTCGCATGGATATAAGGTAAGTTTTACAGGCACCTTCTGGGAGACTTTTCAGTACACTGTAGATCCTGAAACGGAACAAATAAATTATGATGAACTGCTTAAGCTTGCCAGGGAGAAAAAACCAAAGTTAATAATGACCGGTGCCTCTGCTTATCCAAGGACTTTGTACTGGGATAAATTCAAAGAAATTTGTGACGATGTGGGAGCGCATCTCGTGGCTGATATTGCTCATATTGCGGGTCTTATTGTAGCCGGAGAGCATCCCTCACCCATACCTTACGCGGAGGCGGTATCAACTACAACACATAAAACGCTCAGGGGGCCAAGAAGCGCGATAATACTGTGTAAGGAAAAATGGGCAAAAGCAATAGATAAAGCGGTTTTTCCGGGATTGCAGGGCGGACCTCACATGCATACGATTGCAGCAAAAGCTGTTGCGTTTAAGGAAGCTCTCAGTGAAGACTTCAAAAAGTACCAGCATCAAATAATATTAAACGCTAAGGCTTTTGAAGAAGAGTTCAAACGCCTGGGATGGAGACTTGTTGCAGGTGGTACTGATACGCATTTGATACTTGTCGATGTTAAAAGCAAAGGTATTACGGGAAAACAAGCTGAAGAAGCTCTTGATAAAGCGAAAATAACGGTAAATAAAAATACGATTCCGTTTGACAGGGAAAAACCTTTTATAGCAAGCGGGATAAGAATAGGTGCCCCTGCTGTTACTTCCCGGGGTATAAAAGAGGACGAGATTAAAAAAATAACTCAATTGATTGATAAGGTTCTTACGAACATCGATGATGAGAAAGTAATGGGTGAAGTAAAGGGTGAGGTTAAAGAAATCGCCGAAGAATTTCCTTTATACCCAGAAATCAGAAAAGGAAAAAAGGAGGCCTGATGCACAGGAAATTATTTATTCCCGGCCCGACTGAAGTCAGAGAAGATGTCAGAAAAGCAATGGATTTTCCAATGTTTGGTCACAGAATGCCGGAAACCTCGAAACTGATGGAAGAAACAGTATCGAAACTTCAAAAGGTTCTTTTTACGGATAATTTTATCATTATAGGAACTTGTTCGGGAACCGGTTTGATGGAAGCGGCAGTTAGAAATTGCGTAAAAAAAGGAGCTCTTCATTCGATATGCGGAGCTTTCGGTAAAAGATGGGCGGAAATATCAAAAAGCTGTAACAAAGAAATTGAAGTTTTGGAATATGAATGGGGTAAAGGTATTTCTCCTGGTGATATAGAAGAAAAACTTAAAACCGGCAAATTTGACACTGTATTTATAACGCATAATGAGACTTCAACAGGGGTCCTAAATCCTCTGAGGGAAGTAGCGGAAGTAGTAGGTAAATATCCTGATGTAATTTTATGCGTTGATGCCGTGTCCTCAATGGCTGGGACCGAGATAAGAGTTGATGATTGGGATGTTGATTACGTCGTTGCTTCGTCACAAAAATGTTTTGCCCTTCCTCCGGGATTGGCAGTTGCCGCTGTAAGTGAAAAAGCAATGCGGCGTTCTGCCGAAGTGGAAGATAAAGGATACTATTTTGACTTCCTGCAATATAAGAAATACTGGGATAAAGCAAAGCAGCCGTCTATAACAGCTGCGCTTAATTTGATAGTTGCTCTTAATTACCAACTGGATAAAATAGTAAACCAGGAAGGGATAGAAAATCGCTTTAAAAGACACACAGAGATGGCTTCAATCGTACAAAATTGGGCAAGAGAGAACTTCGCGCTTTTCGCGGATGAGAATAATCTTTCGCCCACAGTAACCTGTATTGAAAATACAAAAGGTATTTCGATTAAAGGTCTCAACGAAGAATTGTCCAGGAGAGGTGCATTCCTCTCCAACGGATACGGTAATTTAAAAGAGAAGACCTTTAGAATTGCTCATATGGGAGATCTGACTGTTGAAGAAATCAAATGGCTTTTGGGAGAAATTGAAGACATAATTGGATAGGGGGAATTGCAAGATGGGGAAAGGGCCGGGTTTTACTCGGCCCTTTTTTGTTTTATTTTACAGCAAAAAATCGAAAATATTAAATAAAGTTAAAAAGAGCTCTTGACATTCAATTCCAATAGTTGTAACTTTAATACCAGGAGGGTTAATGATAAAATTTAATTCATTAAAAGTTCAGATTTCTGTACTTTTAATTGCAATAATTTTAGCTATAAACATATCGATTCTAATGTCAGCCAATATTATTGTAAAATCCGAGTTCGGAACTATTTTAAAAAGCAGAGGGGAGAACATACTCAACTCCATTAGTTCTACGCTGGAATTCAGTTTGAGTTCTAAAAATCCATCTTTTCTCGAGTCGTCACTCTCTACGCTTTCGGAAAGAAAAGATATTTTATATTTAAAAGTATACGATTTGTCAGGTAATGCATTTACCAAAGTGGGGGAAATTCAAGTAGAGGATACGCTATCGGCAGAAACTATGGTCAAATTAAAAGAAGGAGAAACCATTGCAAATATTAAGGGAATAGGAGCTCAGAGGTTTCTCGATTGTTATTTTCCCGTTTACGGAAGTATGAGAACAAAGAAAATGATCGGGGTGTTCCGAGCAGGAATATCCATGCAGGAATCTTTTGCCGTAACAAAGAGACTCTCAAAAGCTCTACTCAAAATCCTCCTGGTTATCACTGTTATTGCACTGCTTGTAACATTGGAGTTGTTGAATACTCTTTTCCGACCGCTAAACACGGTGAAGGAAAACTTGAAAAGAATATCCGAAGGAAAAGCGGATATTCATGTCAGATTATCCGAAAAGTTTTTGACTGCGGAAAGTAAAGAACTTGCTGTCTCTTTTAACCAATTTGTAAATAAATTACAGAAAGATAAAGATCTAATAGGTCAGGTTGCCGAAAGGATATCCGCCCAGGCAGAAGAGCTCTCGGCTTCCGCCGAAGAGATGACCGCTTCTTCCGAGGAAGTTTCTTCTACTATGGAGCAAATTGCACAAGCTTCGGAAAAACAGGCACAGGAGTCCCAGCTTGCATCAGGAATGTCCCAAAAAGCCCTTACAGTGGTTCGCCAGTCCCTGGATTCGGCACAGGAGACCTTGACCTCCTCGGAAAATATTTCCGAGCTTTCGGGGAAAGGAAAAAAATCCTCCGAAGCAGTCCGGGTTGCCATGGACAATGTCACGAATACGATTCATGAGTTGGAAGAGGTTATTCAGGGTATACAGCGATACTCGGAAGAAATCTCGGGGATAACGGAAAAAGTAAGAGAAATAAGTAAAAGGACTAATATCC
>Ga0307437_1001375_pt1 | contig 16324 bp, 26 predicted proteins | sample SalMarWE160390MG_FD_202146 | JGI IMG/M metagenome (GOLD analysis project Ga0307437, IMG submission 202146) | Salt marsh sediment microbial communities from the Plum Island Ecosystem LTER, Massachusetts, United States - WE1603-90 | ecosystem: Environmental > Aquatic > Marine > Intertidal zone >...
GGCTATTACACTTTGGTGACTGGCGACCCACTGATTCTTTTCACTATCGAATGTGAGTTCTATCCAGTTTTCTCGTGATGGACGGTGTTTGTGTTTATTACGTTCGCGGTCAAACCTCTGCGCTTCAAGAGTCTCTTCGGCCTGTATTCGTTTTGCTATCGCCTCTTTCATCATCTCATTAGCCGCGCACATCCTAAACTGCGCCTCTGTGATGTGAAGTTCAGCGAGTGTCTTTTGAAACTCTTCAATGCTAGTCATTGCATGGCCAGACAAGGTATCGAAGCATCACGAGAATCCACGCGATGTTCAGGATGTAGTTGACCATCATCCATGCGACCCAGCCGAATTCCATCAAGACGGCCATGACATAGCAAATTTCGCCAGTTAGCCAAAGTCCCAGGAACCAAGGTGATAACCCCTTCGCGTGCCCTTGACGAACACATTGTATCACTTGCGGCAACCCGCATAGTGCAAAGCCGATTGATCCAACCCATCCGAGAAACGCGCTCATTTCGCATCGTCCGGCCTTGGTGGTTGTCGTCTTGTGAACGGCTTGAGTGCGAGCGTGATCGTCGGCACCAACTCGCCTTCTTCTGGGAGTTGGTCAGGGTCCAAGTAGCTCAAAACAAAGAGCCCGCCCGAGGACCCGACACCTTGGGCACCGAGAGCCATTTTCTTGAATAGGGACGCAACATTCTCGCCAGTTATTGCTGCGTGGCGAATGGATTCCAGTGCGTGTTGATTGATTGGCATGGCCTATCCTCTGTAAGGGTCACGTGTCACATCGTTGAACCAGTCACCGGTCTCGTCACCACTGCCGGCCGCCAACCCGACACTCATATCTTCGAGCAGCGCACACCGAGCTTGACTCTCTTCGAGAGACATTTCCGGGAAGAAGTGACCACTGGTGATACGGGCCCAAGCTGTTTGGATGCGCTCCAGCAGCTTGAGTTGGTAGTCTTTCTTGCACAGTGCCCGGTGACGGGCATAGCGAAGTTGTGGTGGCTTCCCTTCTCCCATGAACTTCGAGACAATCTCTTCGATTCCGAGCACGACATTCTCATCACCTGGTGTCTCGCCGAGGAGCCATCCGTACAGGCAGAGTTGATCGGCGTAAGCCGTACTACACGTTTCCATGAAGCCGGCATTGATCGTCATGCCTTTGAACTGACGAGCCAAGTAGAGCCCGTGTTCTTTGCCGTGACTCCGCGTATGCTTTGGTGCCTCGAATCCATCAAGACAAACCGCGTAGCCCTTGGATGGGCTGGCTCCGTACTTGGAGCAATAGCCACGCACCTTCCAGTCATAGACGACTTCGATCGTACCTTCGCCAAAGTCAGGAACAAACTGACAGTCTGGCTTTCCGACGAAGGGGACTCCGCCGATCTCGGCGTTAAGACGAAACTCGAATCGCGGTGGCGTGGTGGACAGTTTCAGGTGCTCAAGCAGATCAGAGAAAGCACCACAAAGTCGGTAGGCTTTGAAGACATGCTTCCCCGCTCTGAGTGCGAAGTCCCAGTTGTGTTCTTCAACTTGCGACTCGAAGATCGCGCCAAATTCATAACGTTCGTCGGCCCCGCGACCGAACAAAGCCGCGTGCAACTCGGCTTTGACATACGCATCAAATGCGGAACCAACGGCCATCGGTGGGGATTGCGCTTCTCTTGGAGGCCGCGTATCCGCCAAATGTTCCACGTAATACTGCTCTGGATTCTTTTCCAGCGTTGACAGTGACGAATAGCTCAGTGGGTGCGGTTCTCTCACTCTTGTGTCTCTATTGTTATTGCACAGTCGTCGATACTCACTTCAGGTTGGACTATGCTAGTTGGTTGCTCATCGACTGTTTCAACCGGCTTTTGAAGCAGCGAATCGACGAGCATTCGGTTCCGCATTGCCGGCGGGACAGACGCTAACTTCTGAATCTGCGGTAAGCAGCATTTCTTTGCTTTCAATCCGCTTCCGCACGGGCACGGAGCATTTCGTTTTGGTGTACGTTCCCGTCGAATCAGCACGAGGCCAGACGGCTTTTTCTTATCCTTTTTCTTTGCCACAGTCGTACCTCTTTCCGTATGGGACTTGATGCCATACCCGTTCATGCACGTAGAACAGAACAGATTTGACAGCAAAGCAAGTTGCTACAAACACAGCGCACTCCACAGCATGGCCAAACATAAGCCACGCTAGGGCAAATGTCATGATTGTCGAAACAGTCTCCCAACTGAGCCCCTTCAGTATCGACCGACAATGCGTGCTTGAATCTTGTCGAGCCATTTGCTACTCCCCCGTGAAATTGAAGAACATCCATCTCCGCAAATGGTCCACATGATCGTCGTGGGCAACATGCCGCAAGTAAGCAATCACTTCGTCCCACGTCGAGAAAATCAGTTGGTGCGGCAGCATTCCAAACAACCAGTCTGGGGACTCACGCTTACCTTGCGCTATCCGAACCAGACAAGGTTTCTTGCAACGATTGCCCCAAGACAACTCTTCGTAGGTGCCACACGCATGGACATCCAAGTCAATGTTGATGACTAGGAAGTCGCAGATGTCCACCATCCGAAGGTCAACAGGGCGTATCTGTTTCATCTCTGCTTGAACAGCCGCCCAGTCGCCTTTCTGTTTGCAGTGGCGACGGTAATCTCGGTTCTCCAAGTCTTCGATGCCAATGTCGATGGGCTTGTTGGTCGGGTCCAGCCAAAGAATCTTCAAGTCCACAAGAGAAGACCGGACAAATTCTCGCCATTCAACTCCGTCGTCCTTGACGCGATCCATCGCGCCGCACAAGTAACCCCGATTAAATGCAAGTCTGTTCATGGAAGCAATTCCTTGAAGCGAGAAGCCCCGAGTCGAGTGCAACCAAGGTCCAGATACTTAGCGGCATCGTTGTAGCAAACGATCCCGCCACTGGCCTTGACTTGCGTTTTGGTCCCTCGGACGACTTCAAGCATGGTTTTGACAGCCAGGGGTGTGGCACCGTGCAAACCGTACCCCGAAGATGTCTTGACAAAATCGACTTCGAGATCGACGCAAAAACGAGTCGCTGCCTCCAGTGCCGATACGGTGTAGAAGCAGGTCTCCAAAATCGCTTTGACAAGAACCTGCCGCTGTTTGGCAAGATCGACAATGGCAGTCAACTCTCGCTCAACGGGCACATGGTCGCCATCTAGGAGGCGACCATAATTGATTACCACGTCGAGTTCAATGGCCCCATCGTCCATCATTGCCACGGCTTCGTCGCGCTTTTGACTCGGCGTTGAAGTTCCGTGGGGGTAGCCAATGACAGCGCTAACAGGTGCATCCTCGCCAACCGCCAACTTGGCGTAGATCGGTGCCACACAGATAGTGCGAATCTGATGTTGTTTCACCAGTTCGCACGCCGAGATGATGTCTTCACATGTCGCTGTCGGGCGAAGGACCGCTAGGTCTAGGCTCCGGGCGATTTGCTCTGCTGAGTACATATCGTTCCTCCAATCTGTCCATAACTGGGTACACATGACTGTGGCCCAGGTACGGAGGGTAGTCGTGGAGCGCCTCGTGAACGAGAACCATCGCTCCAGTGTGGAGTGAGTAATCGGTGAGTGTTCGGATGTCGAGCGTCACACCGGGAATAAGCGGATTGTTGTAACCCAAAGTGACCTGCCCCTCCCGCCGGAATGGCCTCCAGCAACGGGAAACAGACACGTCGAATGGGCCAATTTGATTGTACCGCTGGATTGTGTAGTCGAGTACATCTTGGAGTTCTGGGTCATCTTGACATTCGGTCTTCAAGTCACGAATGTGGTAGATCGCGGCGTCAAGCCAGTATTGCTCTTCAATCCCGCCAAAATTCGTGAAGTAGCTGAGAAAACCAGCCGAGTACGGAATCACAAAAAGTCCGAGAAACAGGCCAATTACGGTGGCACGCAGGATACGCCAGAATCGCTTAGCCATTGTCTTTTGCTCCCTTTCGGTCGAGATAGTCGGCCGACACGCTCTTGAGCACTACGCGGCCGACATCGGGGTGATAGGTTTCAGTCACAGGCGTAATAACGCACCCCTCTCGCCCCTTGAACTTGGACTTGATGTGCTTGGGATCGACCAGCAAGGTCAGGCCGTTGGTCCACTCTTCGACAAGATTCGGATCAAATGGACCAACATAGATGACTGGCACAAGTTGCAATCCGTAATACGTGCAAGTCACATGCAAGTCGCTCCAGTCCATGTAGCGGCCATTGATGCAAATGTCGAAGACGCGGAAACCGATCTTCCCTTGTCGGATGCCGTAGTCCATATCCTGGATGCCAGGTCCAAAAATCTCGCCGAAGATGATCGCGTCTTGGCCGCCAACACTGAGTTCTTGTAACGCGGTTTGAACACAAGGATTGGCACGAAGCGGTTCCCAGTAGAGAGACTTTCGCCCCGTCTCGCTCACTTCTCGCTGCGCTGTCCGGTGCGAACCGCAGAAGAAGCACGTGAGCCCGTCAAACTGGAGGCTCCCAAGACGGCAGTTGGTGCCATGCGTTTTCTCTGTCACACGAACTAAGGCCCCGGTCTCCAGTACATGATCGTAGCGCCAATAGTGCTCGATTTCAGTGTAACGTGGGAAGTTAGGCGGCTCGGCCAACGCATCGCCGGACATCGCCAACTTCACCGGTGGCTCATACTTCACGGCCCGGTAGTAGTCGGTCAAGTCACTCTCGAAACACGACGGAAGATCGGGCACAGGGGCCACAAACCCGTAGCTTGGGATGCCACCCAGCCGGCAGGCGGCGACCCGACACTGGCACTTGGCATCTTCCCACAAGGCGTGCTTCAGGTACTTCTGGACCCCGAGATCGGCTGACACGTCGGGCGGCAACAGAATGTCGGGCGGGAAGAACACAACCCGATCGCCGGGATGAAACTCATCCTTTCTCACAATGGTCTGGGTGCCCAGAATGTGGGCGATCTCCAGCCGGTCCGCGTTGGGATGCGGATGGACAGAATCAATGGTCTCAATGGTGATGCGGATTGTGCTCATTTTGTCCTCACTGCTGGGAGTACGCGGCTTCCTTGGCGGTCTGAACGATCACTTCCCACTCGTTGGGGTCCACAAGGACGTAGGGAAGCTCCCACTCGTCCACCCAGGCTTTGATCTGGTCATCCAGCACTTGCAACTCAGGCTCGTCCTGGTAGCGTCCTACGCGACGGTAGGGCACGTTCCGCTGGACCAGGAAATTGAGAGCCGGGTAGGCTCGCTCGTAAAGAACAGCCAGGCCCCTCAAATGGGTGGCAATCTCAGCATCGAGTCTGTGCGTATAAACGCATTGTAGCAGCACCGGGGAGTCGGTCACGATGACTTGGACGCCGGCCTTGAACAGCCGGTGCTCGGCCCAAAGCTGGTTGCCGAAGGTGTAGACCTGATCGAAGGCGTCCATCTTCTGCCCCTCGTAGGCCCAGGGCTTGAAGAACTCGCGGACCATCTCAACGGTCACGACACCCGCGCGGCTCAGTTCTGCATAGACTTTGGCTGCCAGAGTGCTTTTGCCGACGCCAGGGCCGCCGTAGAAATTGATGCGAAGAGCCATTAGACATTTCCTCGTTGTTCAACAATAAGATCAGTGAATTCATTGGGCTCAGCCATCCCCCAGCCGCCCCAATCTCCAGTATTTTCAGGAATAAATCTTTCTTCAATCCATAGCACGGTGACACCGTTCATGTAGCGCGTTTCGATGTTATGGGTGCATTGACTAGCTGAAGTATCGTCGGACTCGCCGTAGCGGAATTTGAGCACCGCGCCTGTCTTGTCTCGAAATTCACCGTGAAACCACTTCACTAGGATCACCTCCAATTTGAGAACACAGACCAGCAGACAAATGCGTACATGAGACCCATGCCCATGAGCGCCGCCAAAATAACAACAAGAACGGTCATTTCACTTCTCTTTCTTTGCAGCTTTCAGTATGGTTAACGCATCCTTGCACTTTTGCCGCCAGCGCGGGTTAGAACTTCTTCCGATTTAGGATCAGCTTGACAATGATCGGAATCAAGACGGCAGAAGCCATCACAAGCAGACTGATGAGTGTGGATGCAGTAATCATGTCATTTCTCCCAACAAATTGATGGTGACGATTGCCTGTTACCAAACCGGAAACTTCGGCCTGGGCGGGCAATAAGGATTGATGATCGTGAGCGGCCGGCTTACATAGTCGGGATTCAGGAATCGCTTCTCGTAATAGCGGGCTGAATCACGTTCTGTGTTAGAGCCGAAGTAACGACCACGACGAGACCGCTCGTAATCAGTCGCGCCGTAACTAATCCAGCGGGGTGGAGCAGTTTTGTACCATTCATCCCACTCGGCTCGGGCTTTGGCATTTTGCTCAGTGGCCCAAGCGTAGAATTCTCCCGCCGACATGCGGTAGACTTCATCCGGGTACGAAAGTCGAATCATGTTGCCGGGGATCGGATCACTGATCGTGAGTCTCGGTTGCGCGATCTCGGCTGTAACTTCCACCGCAATTTCTGCACCGTCGCATAGTTGCGTGAATGCGGAGGCAATGAAGAAGTAAGCGAGACCTAAGACGAGGGTAAACAGTAGGATTCCAAAGAAGCGTTTCATGGTTCATTCTCCTAGAGAGATGGCGAACAATTGAAAAGTGGTCAACGCATTGCGGCGCGATCATCAGCATTATACCGCAGCGATTCCTCCGCACCGGACGATCGGAAAGCAGCAACTTTCCGAGAAGTGACAGCACAGGCAAGACGAATGTTGCCGAAATCGGCAGTCGTACCTTTTTGGACACCGATTGCGCCACCCTCCTCTTCAGAATTGATGTCCTTTCCAAGGAAGACAAATTGCCACGAGTAGACTTCCTCTTGATGCTTAATGCGCCGCTTTACCTCGGCGACAGTGTACTCAACACCGCTGGCGTTTTCGAGGCCGTCAGTGATAATCACCACGATGACTTTGCTGGGCCGATCAGACTCTTCCATTTTCGACAAAGCCTCGCCCAACTTGTCGATTCCTTGACAAACACACTGCCGCATTGGCGTCATGCCAGTGCAATGATAGTTGGTGGGGCCGATCTTTGGTGCATCCTTCGCCAGCGTCCGCTCGAAAATCACTCGATACGGGTTGTTAGAATTGAATTGCACGAGCGTCACGACGCACCCGCCGGGCTGTTTGGCTTGATCCGCGAGGAAATCATTCAAGCCACTCGCGGCTTCACTGGCCTGGTTCTCCATCGAACCAGAGGCGTCAAGGATCACGAGAATCTCAGTTTTGTTGGGATCGGGCATCATTACTCTCCTCGCAGTCGTTTCTGCGTCTGAAGGTAGTAAGTCTCACAATTACGGCAGTCTCGGCAATACGCTGAGCCGATGCTACTGCACATAGAGACGAGACGGTTGTCTTGGTAGCGATTCATCACGTACCGCATGAAGAGTTTGGTAGGACACCAGTACGAATTGATGTGCCGCACTCTCCATTCGTAGCATACATCAGCATCACCGATGTCGTCAAAAACTTCGCCTGATACTCCTGGGCGATCTTCATAGTAAGCCATGAATGTGATGACAACAGGCACCTTCCATGCTGTGTAATGCTCGACAGCCGTGTCGATCCAATGAAGATTCCTACACTACTTTCCAAAGCAGCGACACAAAGGGCCACAGCAAGGAAGATTGCAATCACGAGTGTGAGAACAAATAAAAACATCATTCTGCACCTCTCTTTCGCCAGTATCGGGCTTCCTTCGGAATTCCATCATCACTTAGTTCACGGTACTTGAAAGTGACCTTTTGGCCGAGTCGAAAATGCTTGCCTTGGAAATGAGCCGGCATGTCAACACCTGAGTGTTGTTCAGCATGAGTCGTCATGTCGGCAGATGCAAAGGTCCGTTCTTCGTCGGTTAAGCCGGCCAACTCAAGGCGCTTGCCGTTGTAGTCAAGAATCAAAGCCCCAATCTTCCCCAGCAGCTTCGAGCCCTTGTCAGTTTCGCGGCCGGATGTGAAGCCAGTCACAATACCTTCGGCGTCACTAAAAGGCTTGTACTTCAAGAGTCCCCGATGTCGCTTCGGGACCCACAATCCGCGCGGGTTGCGAATCACAACACCCTCACCGCCTTGATCCAGCACTCTGTCCAAGAAGGCGTCTATTTGCCCTGTATCTCCGACTTGAGTTTGAGGGTGAAGATAGCAGATACTCGCTTCACTGTTTTCCAGGTTCGTTGACAAGAATTGTAATTCGTCCTGGAATAGCGAGCCGGGAGGAAGGTAGCGGTAGTCGCCGTCGAAGTTGTCAAGACGATTGCGAATCCAATGTTCAACAGCAATGAAATCGACGGGGCAAACCATGTTGGTGTTCTTGATCTCGCCTGTAGCGAACAGTTGAGCAATCGGCGGCGATGAATAGACAGCGTAGACAATCTGATCGAACCGATCATCAGGATTGTCGCCGGCACAGATCGACCGGCAAAGCTGAAACTTGCCGCGACCAGCCCACAACTCTCCGTCAAGCGGACAGCAAGGAAGTTGGTTGAGAAACCAATCCGGAGCCATAATGGGGTTGCCGTAACGACTCCAAAGTCCTGTTGCGCGCGGCTTGATCTTTGCCTTCCGCTTACCGGTTTTTGGATCGGTGACACTTGCCCACGGCACAAGTTCGGTAGGCAATCCGCGCGTAAGCCCGCCGTCCCAAAGACAGCGGGTTCCGTCGAGTTTCTCGGAAACAAACCAGCCGCTTACGTCCTGCTTGCTTGGATCGAACTTGTGTGCAAGCTGAAGAAATTCTCGTCGAGCCATGAGTTATCCTACATCAAAGATCGGGGGTTCGAGTCCACAGCACCGCAGAACGAAACCGACCACAGTGGCCGGCACATTGATCGGGGCGGTAAAGAGACCAGCAACGCAGTCGCCGTACCACGGGATGTCTTTCCCGAAGTAGGTGTAAAGCGAGTAGTCAAAACAGAAGCCGGCGACAGCGAGTGAAAAGACAAGACAAAACACCCACCATCCGCAGCCGCCTAGAAAACAGCCGCCAAAAGCCACAGAATGACGCCGCATGTTGGTTCTCCTCTTGGAGTTGATGTCGAAGCTGAAGCCGTTACTTCAACTCGTACTTCACGTTGTCGATGATCGCCCACTCCACGGTGCGCGGGTCAATCAGGCGGAGGCCGCCGTCCTTTTCCATTGCCGTGAATTGAAGGCGGCCAAAATCGTCGGTCGTACCATAGTGTCGGCCGATCATGGTGCGCTCTTCGCCGGCAGTCGCGCCCTTTAGCAAGCTGGACAATGCCCGAGGCTTGGGGCGAGGAAGGTTGCCATCCAACAGATTGGTAACAGTGTCAACGAGAATCTTGTGTTCCGGCTTCTTCCTGAAGTGGACCGTCATCACGAGCCGGGCCGACGCAACGATCTTCTCGACCATTTCGGTCCGGTTGACCTTCTCCACGGATTGAAACTGATTGGCGACGTTGAACTCTTTCTCGAAGAGGCCAGCGTCAATTGACCACTCCAAACCGTTCTCGTTTTTCACGACAACGCTCTGGAAATCGCGTCGAACAACTTGGCCATAGGAATGCCGAGACCATTTGTCGCCCGGCTTCAGTGCGGCAGTGTTGCTCTTCCCTCTTGATCGGGTTTCACTTGGCATGAGAATCTCCCTATTGAAGTACGAAGTCAGCCAAGATCGGCGGAACCGCCGTATCGAAGCCACTGAAGTCCATCATGCCGGCATCCGAGGGATCGGCGATGGAGAAACTGTTCCCTTCAAGCTGGAAAGCAGCCAGCTTTGCCGGGCGACCGGACCTCTGACGGTATTCCTGGAGAGCCTGAAAGACATGCTTCGGCCCGGCCCATGTCTGGCCGTCTGTGTAGATGCAGAACACATCCACATCCAGCCTTCTGGTGAGAGCGTCTCGCATGGCGACGGCACAGTCTGTGCCACCGAAGTTGTTTTTCTGGGCCTTGTCGGAAGCCGATTGCAGTGTGTCCCTGGCAGTGATGCCCAGGTCCACCATGTGATGGCAGAAGCCGGCCACGTAGGTATTCGGCTCGGTCCGAGCCGCTACCATCGCCATGACGGCCGCTGCTTCGCAACAGGTGATCGGTGCGCCGGCGCAGTTTCCCCAGGACATGGAGCTAGAGACATCAACTCCGAGGTAGAAGTTCTTTCCGGTCGGCTTGACCGCATCAAACCCGAGATAGAACGCCTCTTCGAGGGCATCCACGATCTGCGGAACGGGGTTCCACTCCAGCTTGCCCCTATCACCCTGCCCCTGGGCATACTGTCGCTGGGCGATCAGAATGTTGAGCGGATGGACTCGCTGGCGCTTTAAGCCCTCAGCGTTTGTCAGAGCGGCCACCACATGCTGCACACGGCCGGACAACGGTTTGAGGACGCCAATACTGGTCATCTTGCCAAGATTCCGAATCATGGCCGTGAGAGGCATCTTCTCCAACAGTGCGTCCCACACGTCCATATCGTTGAGCATCTCAGTGGGAATGTGCTCACGAACCAAACCGTGGTCAGCGATTAGTTGAATGAGACGCGGAACTGTGGCCGTTCTCGCCTCTTCCACGGCGATGAGGAATTGAGTCACGTCGCCGTCGTGGTCGGAGCCCTTGCTCCACCACTTCTCGCGCTGCGTAACATACTGAAGAATCTCGTTAGTGAGGCCACTGGCCAGCGGGTGGGCTTTGCGGATCACATCACGGTGGCTCCAGCCATTGCGCTGCTGATATTTCGTGACCTGCATGGCTAACGATATGGGCGATCGGCCCGTGTACCATTTGGCGACAGCCTCACGGAGACTGCGACCCCAGCCGCGGAATGCCTGCACAGCGGAGCAGAAATCAAAGAGATGCGTACCGATACGGCACACTTCAGGCAACTTGGATAGAGCATAACTCCGAATCCAAGCCCTATTGGCCGTCCCGGCAACGTAGGCCAGAGCGAAAATGGCGGGATCATTCTTCGGGGCGCGGCCGCCAGTGCTGACCTCGGTGATGATGTCCACGGTTCGGCGGGCATCTTCAGCCAGAGCCCGGTCGATGCAATCGACAGTCTCTAGCGTTCGCTTCTTTTCGGTGGCATAGTACCCACCGCCTTCGTGGCCAAGAATCAGGAAGCGATGGAGTTGGGTCCAGCAATCAACAGCAAAGACGTAGCCGCCGGCCTCATTGCGAACCTGGTTCTTGCCGCGAACCGGCTGAGTCTGCGGGGTAGTTTTAGTCGAAACGTGGTTGGCGTACTTAGCCATTTGACTCTCCCTTTCAAAGTGGCACCAGGGGGATCGCCATCGTCCCCCTGATGCCTGTGCCACGGCGAAACGTGTGCAACTCAGGCTACAGGCCCGACTGTGTAGGGCGGGGCAAGTTGTTGAACGTTGGAGGTTCTCATTGATGGTAAAGGATAACCAACGCTCTTCGGCCCCAAGTCACTCATGTAGGGTGGGGGCAAGTTGTTGACGATCGGATTGTCATATGCCTGGTAACCGATCGTCTTCGGCCCCAAGTCGCTCTTGGTTTGTGGCGCTACTCAATGACGTAGCGAGTCACACCATCACGGGTCTGACCGCGATGGTAGGTGACGACGTTGCAGCCCTCGGCGCGAAGATGACTGAGGCACACATTCAGGCTGGCGGCCTTGACGGTGCGACCGGTCTTCTTGCTGACCAACTCGACCAACTGGTCCATCGTCAGCTTCTTGCCACGACTGAGGATCGCGCGCAACGCTTCGGTTTGATTTAGCTTCTCGGCCATTGGGATTCTCCCTTCAGGTTAGCGGTAAAAGTATCCGGGCGAGTTGTGCTGAACGGTGGTTTCAACACACCGGTTTTGCAGACTGATATTGATAACCGTCCAACTTCGGCCCGGAAGGAATGCTGACAGGACTCGAACCTGTGACCTCTCCATTAGCAGTGGATAACGCTCTGTCTTCGGCCCGTTTCAGGCTAGGAACGACTAAGCGGTGTTAGCGCTCTACCGACTGAGCTACAGCATTCCCATGATTCGGGTCACACGGATTGCATGAGTTCCTCCAGTTTGTCCAAGTCAACCGATTCAAATGGTTCATCGGAACAGAAGGCAGCTTTCAGGAGCCGCTCGACGACATCCACCCGAGTAACGTCAATGTAAACACGGTCCGAGTGCCGCCGCTGCGGACAAGCTACATCCACAGGGATTTTGACCGGCCGGCTGTAGACCTGGAGGCCAGGCCACCAAGCCGCCCTATTCACCCAATCGGCGGGGATAAACTCGACTTCGCGGTACTCTTGACAATTACTTTGGCAGATGTCGTTCATGTGGTTCCCTCATTCACCTATAGATTGCCAAAACTGGGCGGACACCGCCACAAATTCTGGCTTTTCTGTCAAAATCGTCGAAGAAACTGGTAAATCGACTTCTTTGACAAACCGACTGCCTCAGCAATCTCGGACGGTGTATGCCCCTCCAGATAAAGAGTAAGGATACGTCGTGCCCGCTCTGTCTTACACCGCTTGTAGAGCACCTCCGCATTTTCCATCCGTAACAATTGTGGGTCTTCAGCAGACAGAACTGCCTCTGGGAGACTGTCATACGCCGGTACGTGTTGATGGCGGCTGTAATACTCGCTTTGTCTCGAAAGCTCACTATTGACTTTGCTCCGAATTGCCGTAATGAGATAGTTCCGCACAGGGCTATTCAAACCGCCCTTCGCAATCAAGCGATCAACAGCTTCAACAAGTGCAACGATCCCAACGCCCACCAAATCAGCTTTGGGTTGGCGGCAATGCGGGTGTGAGCGAAGGATACGTTTTACTGTGGCCAGAACCAATGGTCGATTGATTACAATCATTTCGTCACGTGCAGTCTGACTTCCAGCAAGAAGCTCTTTGGCGAGAACTTCATTTCGTTCGGCGATGTCTTTAGCAACAGTCATGTATCCACCTCAATCTTGTCAAATCGCCAGATGCAGTTCGCATAGAAATTTCGAGCCTCACACTGTCCGGCTGAATACAGATACGCTTCCGTATCGGGATCAAAAATCGTGCCTCTTTCAAAAGCAACAGCGTGTCCACGTTGAATCAGTTGCGAGAGCGAGGGCGCAATTACACCTGTTAAAACTCCAGAACAGGTTGTCACAATCTGACCAAAGAATGTACAGTTGGATTCTTCTGTTTTCTCACGGTAAACTGGCACATCAAAATACCGCTTCCCTGTCTTTGGACTAAGCGGCATCGGTGGAGAAACTTGTGGTATCAACTCAATGGGAGTGACAGCATAGCCGCGATTCAAGGCGATCGGGATCATCTCTTGAATATGTATGCCTCGCCAACAGTACGGCGTTGGAAGACCGGAAAAAGCAAGGGTCCGCCAATCATCGCCGACTTCTTCAAGCAATTCTTTGGCGGGCACATCAAGTGCTATCGCAAATGATGTTAGAAGACAAAGGCCGCGTTCAGGTGGTCGTTGCAATCTCATGTTTGTAGTTTCTTTAATCGGGCTGCGCAATCTGGACACTCGCCGGTGTATCCGAGCGGACAGATATTGGTAGGGTCGTGGCGAAACTCACCAAAGTATTTAATTTCTGCTTGTTGTCTCTTCTTAATAGCATCTTTCTTGTTGGAATAGTAGCCGAGAAACTTACTCTTTCCGTTGACCATAATTTCAGCCTTCCATGCGCCTCGTCGCTTATTCCAATAGACACCAGTTACTCCCGACGTGTTATTTGTTAAAAGTCCTTTATGGGCAGTTTGTTTACTTCGAGTTGCAAGTCGCAAATTGACTTTTCGGTTATCACAGCCGCAGTTATCAATATGATCGACTTCTTGCCTACGCCCCCATCGTTTATGATGTTTCATAATCGCAATGTGCATGTAGACCTTTTTCTGATGTGACCAGAAGCCGATATTCCGCTTTGCGTAACCTGTGTTACATCTTTTATCATATTGATAGTACCATTTCCATTTCGAGAGCCACTCGAAATCTTCATCGTCAACGATAGCCACTCGGCCTTGTGAAAGTTCGATCAGTTTCAATCTATGCTCCACGGATCAAGAGATTCATCCTTATGGTTTTCAGGATTCTGTTTCGCTTTCCGTCGATTCCGACGATGCACTAGCTTCTTGTACCAGCGCTTCAGTTTCCGCGCGCCCAGCATTCGAGTTGTTTTCTTCCAGCCCCAAGATCGTCCCATCACCACTCCTTAATCTCGCCAAGCATTCTGTCGATCTCTTCAGCAGTGGGTATCTTCCACGATTTCTTCACGTAGCTGCGCCAATTCGGCGGTTGAAATAGCTTGTCATATTCCGTTTGTGTGGCCGCCACCATGATCCAGATGCCAATGCCGACCCGCTCCCAGATTGGCCATTTGAACTTCTGCGCCTTAGTGAAGGTGTAATTTTTTGGCTGCTTCGCGTCAACCCAACGCTCGCCCCATCTCCGTTGAAAACAGTACAAATCAGGTATGCCCGTTTGAAATGCACTACCCACCATGATCTCAACGTGCCACCCGCGCGTTTCGAGCATCTCTTTGATGTCTCGGCGAATGTACCATTCTGGGCCATGTTCACTTCTTTTCTGGGACATACTCGTTGGTTTCCAATCCCTTGATAACATCAAGTTGAAGCAAAGCCCGCCGCAGCATTCCGACAGAATCAATCTACCAAGACTTGACACCATTCTGACAAGCAAGAGCCCTTATTTGAGCTTCGCTGAAATAGTCCAAGACACTCTGATCGTCTCGACTCATTCTATTCCTCCAGCCAATGACCATTCTGCCAAATGGTATACTTCACAAGCCGCGCACCTTCACGCTCAACCCGCGCGATGCGAACATTTCGCGGCTTGCGTTGACGTACAACGTGCCGCGCGTGTAGATGCGCATCTGTTTTGGCAATCAGAGCGGCAATATGTGGGTCACCGTCAATCACAGGTTTGCTCCACTTCCACAAAGGAAACCAGAGGACTCGGCGGAGTCTCTGTCGCCACTTGTAGATAGGGCAAAAGCATTCATCAACAGACCACTCGCCTGTTGTGAGACTCTGCACTTCAACTTGGAAACTGTTGATCAGCATAGTTCACCTTTCATAGGTTATGATACGCATATCCTCTTCAGCCACGCCTTTCTTGTCGGCCCAAGAAGATGCTCGTTTGCACCAATCCATCCCGATCAACGGGACCTTCGGACGAAAATGCTCGACCTTCTCAGCAACCTTATCGGCTACACGCTCGGTCATGTGCGGCAGATTCACACAGATTATTTCGTCATGGACATTCATCGGAGCAACAAGAAACTCGTGAACACCCGCCGGCTGCAAATCCCATAGACCGCGCTGCACTGCTTTCGTGATCTCGGCTCCTGGACTCTGAATCTCATGGTTGGCGGCGGCTCGCATATTGGCGGCCTGCATCATAAACGAGGCACCATAGAGAGCCGATTGCACAGCCCCGCCCGCCGTCTGCACTCGGTCACGGCGACAAACCTTGATTCCTAGACTAAGGTTCTTCCAGTGCTTAGGTGGCTTTTGAGCCAACATGAACAACGTCTTGCAGATCGCATTTTCAAGCGTGAAGTAGCGACGGAACCCAAGCATCGTTTCAGCGTAATCAGACGGGTCTTTCCAGATGACTTGTGTTCCGATTCCGGCCGGCTGAGTCATAGAACAAAATGAATCGGCCACTCGCTTTCGCCAGCGGCCGACACCTTTGTACCTTTTACCGAAGCTCTCAATCGCGGCGATGGCATCGGCTTCCTTGACGCCGAGTTTATTCATCAACGTCTGGTGATTGCCGCCGTAAAGAATGGACCCAAAGAAGCCTTGCTTACCCTTGGTGTATAGATCGTTCTCTGTTCCATCTGTCGCCCGAATCTCTTCATACGTGTGGCCGGGGAACAGAGCCATGCCGAACAGAGCGTGAATCTTTCTGCCCGCCATCAATTCAGCGCGTAAAGCCTCGTCGTCGCACACAGCGTCAGCGATGGTCACCTCGAACGCGGAGAAGTCACCGATGCTCAGAACATAGTCGCCCCACGACAAGGGGAACATGCTACGCACTTCCTTTGTGTGCTTGATACCTTGGGCATTCAGCCCGTCGCCGCCGCTCATACGTGACGAGAGAGCCCCGATGACATTGAAAGACGCATGAAACTTCCCGGCGAGCAACAGTTTATTGTACAATTCCACTTCTTTCCTGGCTATCTTGACGGCCAAAACCGTCTTAGAGCGAACAGAAGCAGGATGAGGGCCGGTCGGAACAGTTCCAGTACCACCACAACGCGCACAATTTGGATCAATCCCCAGCACACAACGAGTGCAGGGTTCGGGCTCGGTAAGTTCCCAGGTGCCGATCGCTTCGAGGTTAGTCTTCTTGGTGCTCTCTT
>Ga0307437_1001378_pt1 | contig 16307 bp, 8 predicted proteins | sample SalMarWE160390MG_FD_202146 | JGI IMG/M metagenome (GOLD analysis project Ga0307437, IMG submission 202146) | Salt marsh sediment microbial communities from the Plum Island Ecosystem LTER, Massachusetts, United States - WE1603-90 | ecosystem: Environmental > Aquatic > Marine > Intertidal zone >...
GCCAGGGGATGGAAGCCGAATACATTGGATAGTAACTCGGCATCCTCGTTCGCCACGTCCTCCATATCAACCCAGAGCAGTCCTTCCCCCGTTGCCAGAAAGCCCTTGATTTGTTCCATGCCTGGCTGGGCCAAGAGTTCCCCATCCGGTGTCAGATAGAAAGCAAACTTTATCATCGTCGCCTCCTTAGCCTTCGCAAAAGTCGCTCAATACCGAATACTACCGGAAGAAACATTGGGAAGCTCCTTTTCAGTCAGCATTAGTTTGCCATCCATTTCAGACTGCAACGAATATAGTTATTCATATAATAGCATAAGAAGTGTTCTGTTATAATAATCGCCCAACTAGCAAGAATTATCGACGCTTTTTGCAGTAGATAAAGAAGGAGACTTGGACGAGCGTCTTAGCAACATATTTTGGGGAAACATGTTAAGAGAATTGAAGTTACCTGAGCGAATAGGCAGACTGGGGGAACTGGCCGATAATCTTTGGTGGAGCTGGCACCCTCAGGCACGTGACCTGTTCCGGGCTTTGGATTATCCACTGTGGCGATTGGGTGGGCACAACCCGGTCAAGCAATTACGCGAGATCAGCACCGATAAGTTAGCCGCCGCCGCCGCTGACCCCGCTTTTCTCAACCTATACGACTCTGTGATGTCGGCTTTCGACGCTGACATGGCAGACAAGGATAGCTGGTTTGCTACTAAATATCCCAATGTCTTAGATGGCTCCATCGCCTACTTCTCAATGGAATTTGCTATACATAACTCCCTTCCTATATATGCTGGTGGACTGGGGGTTTTAGCTGGCGACATGTGTAAGGAGGCATGTGATCTGGGGCTGCCGCTTGTCGGGGTTGGCTTCATGTACCCCCAAGGGTATTTCCACCAGAGTATTTCTGCTGAAGGCTGGCAAGAGGAAATTTATAGACAGTTGGATTTTGATGAAGCGCCTATCACCCCAATCAATCCGGTCCCTCGTTTTAATTGGTGTGGCCCGCTGATTCAGATTAACTTGGGTGACAGGCCCTTATATATTGGGGTGTGGCAGGTACGCTTGGGCCGGGTCAACCTTTATCTGCTATGTTGTAATGTTGAAGGGAATATGCCCCAGGACCGGCAGCTATGTGCTCGCCTCTACACTGCCGACCAAGAGCAGCGCATCCAGCAGGAGGTCACGCTGGGAATTGGTGGAGTGCGTGTCTTACGAGCACTGGGCATCAAGCCCTCAGTGTGGCATGCCAACGAAGGCCACAGCGCCTTCATGATGCTGGACCGTGTTAGGGAAGAGGTAGAAAAAGGTGCAGCCTTCGCCGAAGCCCTCCAAAAAGTACAGGCGGCTACCGTTTTTACCACTCATACGCCAGCCGCCGCAGGTCATGACATCTTTCCTATTGCACTTGTGGAGAAATACTTTCGTAGTTATTGGGAGTCCCTGGGAATCAGCCGAGAAACATTCTTAAAGTTGGGACAACAGGATGGCACAAACGACCAAACGTTTAATATGACCGTGCTTGCCTTAAAGATGGCTGGCCATCGCAATGCTGTTAGCCAGCTTCACGGAAAAATTGCGCGAAGGATGTGGCATGGACTCTGGCCCGAAGTTAAAGAAGATGAAACGCCTATTTCATATATTACTAATGGAATTCACGTGCCCACTTGGGTCGCCCCAGAGATGAGCCGCCTCTATGAGAAATATTTAGGTCAGGACGTGTCTAAAAGATACGATGACATCAATCTTGGAAAGTCTGTGCTAAATATCCCGGACGATGAACTCTGGGCAGTGCGTCAAATTCTTAAACGCAAACTTATTGGCGCCATGGTAGAGCGAGCACGGCAATGTTCCACTGAACGTGAATGCCTAGCTCGGCAGGTGTTGGCTATGGGCTCTTTGATTGACCAAGATACTCTGACCATCGGCTTTGTCCGCCGTTTTACCGCATATAAACGGCCGGAGTTAATCTTCCATAACATAGAACGTCTCAAGCGGATTGTCACAGATAGGTGGCACCCGGTCCAGATCATCTTCGCTGGCAAGTCTCACCCCGCTGACCTTCCTTCAAAACAACTCCTTCACGATGTATACGTTTTGGCTACGGATCGTGAATTCCAAGGAAGAATAGCTTTTGTTGAGGATTATGACATACATATGGCTCACTATTTGGTCCAGGGAGTAGATGTGTGGTTGAACACGCCTCGCCGCTTACAAGAAGCTTGCGGCACCAGCGGTATGAAAGCAGGGATAAATGGTGTCCTGCACCTCAGCGTTCCAGATGGCTGGTGGTATGAAGGCTATAATGGCGCAAATGGCTGGCTTATTGGCGATGACGTCAAAGCATACGACCCAAATAGGGAAGATAAGTCAGATGCCGAGGCACTTTACCGCCTTCTGGAAGAAGAAATTGTACCTCTTTACTACCAGCGCGACAGAGCTGGGCTGCCCCATGGCTGGATACATATGGTCAAAGAATCAATCGGCACAATTGGGCCTGTATTTTGCACTCGACGCATGTTGAAGGAATATATTGAACAAATGTATGTACCGGCGACTTGCAAGTAAAATGACCTTAAAAAGGAACTCAATTGAATGGAATTAGACATGGTGTTCCAGAGCGATTAAAATAAGTATGAGGCTGCTCAAAAAATGTAGTTGCCTGATTTGTTTTACCCCACAAAATCTATGATTTGGTGGGTTGAGGTAATGCGTAAATGAGAAAGGTATTAGCCGTGGTCCTTGCTGGTGGGGAAGGGAAAAGACTAAGTGTATTAGCACAAGGGCGTGCCAAGCCAGCAGTCCCCTTCGCTGGTAAATACCGTATAATTGACTTTGCCTTAAGCAATTGTGTTAACTCCGGGATCAACGCAGTAGCTGTTATACCACAGTATAATCCTCGCTCGTTGGCACGCCACATTGGTGTGGGCAAACCCTGGGACCTTGATCGTGTAGTCGGGGGAATTACTCTACTCTATCCTTTTGTAAGCACCAATGGAGAGATGCACTGGTATAAGGGCACTGCCGAGGCTGTGTATCAAAACCTCCGCTTTATACAGGACAGCCGTGTTGATGAGGTTCTCATCCTTTCGGGAGACCACGTTTACACCATGCATTATGAAGAGATGATTAAGTTTCATCGCCAACAGGGAGCTGATATTACTATTGGAGTCACCGAGGTGCTCTGGAACGAAACCAATCGTTTTGGCATCGTGCTCCTCGATGATAATAACAGGGTGGTTGCCTTTGAGGAAAAACCGTCACAACTAAAAAGCAACCTGGCTTCCATGGGCATTTATATCTTCAATAAGGATATCCTCTGCGAGGTCTTAGAAGATGCCCATCGCCGAGAATTGCAAGATTTCGGCAGCCAGATCATACCTGAGGCAATAGCCAAATACCAGATTTATGGCTATAAGTATCAAGGCTACTGGCGTGATGTGGGCACAATTGAAGCCTACTGGCAAGCGAATATGGACCTCGTTGTTGATGTGCCCCCATTTAATCTCTACGACCCTGAGACCGGAGTAAGAACACTTTCGGTGGATATGCCCCCGGTAAAAATAGGACCAAAAGCTCAAATAAGCCGAAGCCTTGTCAGCAATGGCTGTATTATAAACGGCAGCGTGTCTAATTCGGTGCTTTCCCCCCACGTTTATGTGGAGGAAGGGGCTCACGTGATGGATTCCATAATCTTTCATGATACCGTTATCGCTAAAGATGCCGTTGTACACCGCTCCATCCTTGACAAGGAATGTTATATTGCACCGAGAGGCTGGATTGGCTATGGCGAGGACTACACACCTAATAAGGATGAACCCAATTATCTAAATTGTGGCATCACCGTAATCGGCGAAGCGGCAAGGCTACCCCCAGGATTGAGAATCGGGCGAAACTGCAAAATTGACCCCGGGGTACAGGAGAGCGACTTCTCTACCCTCTCTATCCCCAGCGGTAGTTCCGTCGCTGGCAGAGAAAAAATCCTCCAAGCTTGATTTCAATAATGAAAATCCTGTTTATTGCCTCTGAGGCTTTCCCTTTAGTTAAAGTAGGCGGGTTGGCAGATGTCACAGGTTCCTTAGCAATAGCCCTCCAAGACTTAGGACATGAGCCGTATTTGATATTGCCTAAATACGGTAGCATAAAGACCTCCCTCCAAGATATTCAGGGAAAGAATGTTGCTGTCAGCTTTATGGGACATTCTGAGCCAGCAACCTTGAAAAAGACCATGCTAAAAGGGCGGATACCAGTATACTTGGTGGAAAACCAGCATTACTTTGAGGTGGAGGAAATTTATGGCTGGGGTGAACTAGACCGCTTTCTTTTTTTTTCGCTAAGCATCCCCAGCATCATTCCCCAGCTTGATCTTCGCCCTGATATTGTTCATTGCCATGACTGGCATACTTCCTTAGTCCCTTTATGGCTTAAAAAAGCAAAGATGGCACTACCCTGTATATTCACCATCCACAATCTGGCTTACCAAGGTCCCTTCGACCAGCAATTCTTCCAGCGCTCGGGGCTTTCTTATGTGTGGCAGGAATATATTCCAACTGGTGCTCCCAGGCCAGGGCTAAACTTCATGAGTCAGGGAATTCTTCTGGCTGACATTGTGACCACGGTTAGTCCCACATATGCCTCAGAGATACTGACACCACAATGTGGTGAAGGCTTGGAGCAATTACTAAGCTACCGGTTCAATGGTCTTTATGGCATAGTTAATGGAATCGATTATGATGAATATAATCCAGCTACGGATTCCTATTTGGGAAGGAACTATGATTTCACCACGATAGAAAAAAGAATTGATAATAAACTCGCCCTGCAAGGAAAGAGCGGGCTCCCGCAAAACCCCGACATCCCTCTGTTTGGCATGGTGTCCCGTCTTGAAGAACAAAAGGGGATTGATTTGCTCCTCCAGGCTATAGACCAATTCATTGTAGAAACAGGAGCACAGCTAGTTATCCTCGGTGAGGGAAGAGAGCATTACCATAAATTGCTTGCCGAGGCGGCGCTAAAGCATCCTGGTCGCCTCTCAGTATTTATTGCCTATGATGAACGATTGGCCCGTCTTATCTATGGCGGCTGCGACATATTCCTCATGCCCTCGCGTTTTGAGCCCTGTGGATTGGGGCAGCTAATAGCCATGCGATACGGTGCTATCCCTGTGGTGCGAAATACCGGTGGGCTGGCTGATACAGTGAAAGATGTGACTCAAGCAGATGGGAATGGCTTTGTGTTTTATAATTACACAGTCTTGGAAATGGTGGAGGCGGTAAAAAGAGCTGAAAAAAGCTTCTATCACCGGGCTGAATGGCAAAACCTGATAAGACGCAATATGAAGTTAGATTTTTCCTGGAAAGCCTCGGCTAGAAAATATGCAGAGGTTTACCTGCGAGCACAGAATGTATCTCAGACTTAGCAGCCATAGCTACCGGCTCGCAAGTATTTTCACGGGTTTTGCTTGGTCTGCTCTTAAACTTGTCTTTTTCTCCTTTCACTTTTCCCCTCATGATAAGTAGGAATTCAATGTCTGGAGTCGACCATCTTTGCATACGTTTGTTGACAGACACATATAAATAAGGCACAATTTTTCTTTGGGCAACTAGCTGGTGAGGTAAAGGGTATTTCCAATTATGGAAGAGGCAGCAGGTCAAGTACGGGTGATCATCGGGGGGCTAAAGCCTGAAATCGACGACGGCCGCTTTCCCATCAAGCGAGTTATCGGCGAGAGGGTAGCCGTGGAAGCTGATATCTTTGCCGATGGCTATGATTTAATCTCGGCTTTGCTCCTCTATCGTAAGGAAGATGACACAGAATGGGCTGAAACTCCTATGGAACCACTATTCAATGACCGCTGGCGTGGCTCGTTTGTAGTCGCCGAGCTCGGACGCTATCGTTACACCGTTCTGGCCTGGGTTGACCAGTTCAAGTCATGGAAGCGGGACTTAACAAAAAAGTTCCAGGCAGGCCAAGAAGTCTCGGTTGAGCTTCTGGTAGGGGCTCAGTTGATTACAGAAGCAAGCCAGCGTGCTCCTAAACGTGAGAGACAAAAGATGGGAGAATGGGTAAGCACCTTGCAATCTAAACAGATAGCAGAGCAGGCGAAGGTCCAGCTAGCCCTAAGCGAGGAGCTCTCACAGTTCATGGATAAGCACCCTGACAGGCGATTTGCCACCACTTATCCCAAGGAGCTTGTGGTGGTGGTTGACAGGGAAAAAGCTCGCTTCAGCACATGGTACGAGATGTTTCCCCGTTCTTGTATTCCTGAGCCCGGACGCCACGGAACTTTCAAGGACTGCGAGGCTCGCCTTCCTTATATTGCAGCCATGGGCTTCGATGTACTCTATTTCCCGCCCATCCACCCTATCGGCCACACACATCGTAAAGGGAGAAATAATAATCCTGTAGCCAACCCGGATGACCCCGGAACCCCCTGGGCTATCGGCTCTGAAGAAGGTGGGCACAAGTCCATTCACCCCCGACTTGGCACATTGGAGGATTTCCAGAGTTTTGTAGCCAAGGCTCGCCAATATGGTATTGACATCGCTCTGGATATCGCCTTCCAGTGCTCTCCTGACCACCCCTATGTAAAGGAACACCCAGAATGGTTCCGCTGGCGACCCGATAATACTGTGCAGTACGCGGAAAATCCGCCTAAAAAATATGAAGATATCTATCCCTTTGAGTTCGAGACTGAGAATTGGCAAGAGCTCAGGGAAGAACTCAAGAACATCGTGCTCTTCTGGATCGAACAGGGCATCCGCATTTTTCGCGTGGATAATCCTCATACCAAGCCATTTCGTTTCTGGGAATGGTTGATTCTTGATATCAAGAAGTCATACCCCGATGTCATTTTTCTTTCCGAAGCATTCACCCGTCCCAAGGTAATGTGCCACTTGGCCAAGCTAGGTTTTACTCAGTCCTATACCTATTTCGCCTGGCGCAATACCAAATTGGAGCTGGCGCAATATTTCACCGAGCTAACTCAAACGGAGGTACGGGAGTATTTCCACCCTAACCTCTGGCCGAACACACCGGACATTTTGACTGAGTATCTTCAGTTTGGTGGGCGGCCGGCGTTTATGGCCCGATTAGTCTTGGCAGCTACCTTGGGAGCCAGCTATGGTATCTATGGCCCAGCTTTTGAGCTCTGTGAGAACCGTCCCAGGGAACCGAGAAGCGAAGAGTATCTCGACTCAGAAAAATACGAAATCAAAAACTGGGATGTTGCCAGGCCCGACAGCCTGAAGGACTTCGTCACCCGAGTCAATCAGATTCGGCGAGAGAACCCAGCCCTTCACAGCAACTGGAGCCTTCGTTTCCATGAGGTAGACAACGAACAACTAATTTGCTACAGCAAGCGCACTGATGACCTCTCCAATGTTATCTTGGTGGTGGTGAACCTGGATCCGCACCATACTCAATCAGGTTGGGTAGAGTTCCCTCTAGAGGAACTAGGCATCGACTCTCAAAAGCCTTACCAGATGCATGACCTCTTGAGCGATGCCCGCTATCTCTGGCAGGGGTCGCGAAACTATGTTGAACTCAACTCGCAAATCGTTCCCGCTCACATCTTCCGTATGCGTCGGCGCGTGCGCACGGAACGAGACTTTGATTACTATATGTAGAGGGGAAAATTATATTTAAATGCTATATCATATGCTATACAAGGGGATTTAAGCCGGGTCGCAAGTATGCCTAATGAATGGGCAGGGAAGTGGACACCACTGCCGGGAAGGAGTCTGAGCGAACAATGAGTGATAAATCAACAATTTTAATAGTGGATAGCAACCATAGTAACCTGGAACTTTTGTCGCAGCAACTCGACCAGGAGGGTTACCAGATACTCACTGCTGCCAGCCTGGAGGAATTGGACCAGGCTATTCAGGGAAAGGAGAAAATCGCACTTTCCCTGATAGATATCTCCGGGTTTGACCAGCATATCTGGGAACGCTGCGAAGAGCTGCACAAGGCCAAGACACCTTTCATCGTGATCTCGGCCCGGCGCAGCCCGACTATTCAACGGCACAGCATGAAACGCGAGGCCAGCGGGCTGTTGGTCAAGCCGCTTGACTTTAAGGATTTACTGGAATACATACATACAGTGCTTGGTGACTAGGATATGAAGAAACGAAGTCATACAGGACCATCGTCCTTCAGTGATGACCCTCTTTGGTATAAGGACGCTATAGTCTATGAGCTTCACATTCGTGCCTTCTCAGACAGCCAAGGGGATGGTGTAGGCGACTTTTTAGGCCTTATAGATAAGCTAGATTACCTTGAGGATTTAGGGGTTACAGCTCTCTGGTTGCTCCCGTTTTATCCTTCGCCCTTGAAGGATGATGGTTATGACATCTCCGACTATACCAGCATCCAACCCGTCTATGGGAGCATGCACGATTTTAGGACTTTTGTGGATGAAGCACACCAGCGCGGTCTCCGTGTCATCACAGAGTTAGTCCTTAACCACACTTCTGACCAGCACCCCTGGTTCCAGCGAGCCCGACGGGCAGCAGCAGGAAGCCGCTGGCGCGACTTTTACGTTTGGAGTGACACGCCAGAAAAGTACCAGGATGCTCGCATCATTTTTAAGGACTCCGAATACTCTAACTGGACATGGGATTATGTAGCCAAGGCATATTACTGGCACCGCTTTTATTCACACCAGCCAGACCTGAACTATGACAACCCCGCCGTTAGACGGGCTATCTTCAGAATTATGGATTTCTGGCTGAGGCTTGGAGTTGATGGACTCCGGGCTGATGCGGTGCCTTATCTCTACGAGTGGGAAGGCACCAATTGTGAAAATTTGCCCGAAACACACGTTTTCTTGAAGGAACTGCGCAAGCACATCGATGGAAAATTCGTGAATCGCCCGCTTTTGGCAGAAGCCAACCAGTGGCCAGAAGATGCAGTGGCCTATTTTGGCGATGGGGATGAGTTCCATATGGCTTTTCACTTTCCCCTTATGCCACGTATGTTTATGGCCATCCGCATGGAGGACCGCTTCCCCCTCATTGACATTCTCCAGGAGACACCAGCGATTCCGGAGGCCTGTCAGTGGGCTATTTTTCTCCGCAACCACGATGAGCTAACTCTTGAGATGGTCACTGATGAAGAGCGGGATTACATGTACCGGACGTATGCCAGCGACCCTGCTGCCCGGCTCAACCTCGGCATCCGCCGGCGCCTGGCACCACTCTTGAATAATGACCGCAAAAAAATTGAACTGATGAACGGCTTGCTCTTTTCCCTGCCAGGGACGCCGGTGATTTACTACGGTGACGAAATCGGCATGGGGGACAACTTCTATCTCGGTGACCGCAATGGGGTGCGTACCCCGATGCAGTGGAGCCCTGACCGAAACGCAGGATTCTCTAACGCTAATCCCCAGAAACTTTACCTCCCCCCAATTATCGACCCCGAGTATAACTACGAGTCCATCAATGTAGAGAACCAGCAAAATAATCCCGACTCTCTTCTCTGGTGGATGAAGCGCACCATTGCTCTCAGGAAGCGGTTTAAGGCTTTTGGGCGAGGGAGCCTTGAGTTCCTGCAACCGAAAAATCGCAGGATTCTAGCTTTCCTTCGCCGCTACCAAGATGAGGCCATCCTGGTCGTGGCCAACCTTTCGCGTGCCGCCCAGCAAACTCAACTTGACCTTGCCGAATTTCAAGGAAGGGTGCCAGTTGAGCTCTTCGGACGGGCGGAGTTTGCTCCCATTAACGATGGTCAATACTACTTCACCCTTGGCCCATATGTTTTTTACTGGCTTTCCCTCGAATCGGAACGCGCTGAGACGCTTCGCTTTCGTGCCTTGTCTCCAGAGGCCGTGGTGACCCTTCCCACTCTGGCTGAGACAGAGGAAAAGCTCTTTAAAAAAGAGAGTCGGTTTGTCCTGGAAGCAGTCCTGCTGGACTACATACGGGGGCGCCGATGGTTCCGTGGGAAAGCGCGAGACTCCTGGGCACTGCAGATTTTAGATATCATACCTATACATTCTCCAGGGTTTGCTGCCAACCTTGTCTTGATTGAAGTGGAATATACTGAAGGAGACCCGGAGACATATGTACTTCCCCTTACCAGCGCCCCTGCCGAGCAGGCAGACGAAATTATAGCTGAGTATCCTCATGCTGTTATCGCCCGCCTGAAACCCGGAAAAGGAGATGGTGACAACGAGAGCTTACTCTATGATGCTCTGGTAAACAAGAACTTTTGCAAATTCCTAATAGAAGCCATTGGTCGACGGCGTCACTTCAAAGGAAAGACTGGCGAAATCTTGGCCTCACGAACCCGAGCCTTTCGTAATGCCCGCGGATCGGCTGAAGCCCCCTTGGAACCTGCTCCCATTAAGGCAGAGCAGACCAATACATCTGTGGTCTACGGAGATCGGCTAATCCTCAAACTATTTCGCCGCCTCGAAGAGGGAATTAATCCTGAATTGGAAATCGGTCGGTTTCTCACAGAAAGAACTGCTTTCCCCTATATTTCACAGGTAGCTGGTGCCCTTGAGTACCATCGTAAGAAGGGCGAGATAATAACTCTAGCTACCCTTCAGAGCTTTGTACCGAACGAAGGAGATGCCTGGCAATATACTCTGGACTTCCTCAATCGTAATTTTGAATATGTACTGGCACATCCCACAGTACAGGTGCCACCCGTTCCTGAGAAACACCTGTTGTCCTTGCTCAAGGAGCCACCTGCGCTGGCTCAAGAGACCATCGGTCCCTATCTCATTTCGGCACAACTCTTAGGAAGGCGCACTGCTGAACTCCATGTAGCCCTAGCCTCAGCACCGGGTGACCCTGGCTTTGCCCCAGAGCCATTCTCTCTTATTTACCAGAATTCCCTCTACCATGCCATGCGGAGCTTTGCTACGCAGACATTGCAACTGCTGCGGGAGCGGCTAAAAGAACTCCCGGAGGAGCTTAGGGAAAATGCTCAACAGGTTCTAGACTCGGAGAAGAGCATCGTTGAACGCTTTCAGTTGCTTCGCAATCGAAAAATTTCGGCGGCACGAATACGCTGCCACGGGGACTACCATCTAGGACAGGTGCTCTATACGGGTAAGGATTTCGTTATCATTGATTTTGAGGGCGAACCGGCACGCCCCTTGAGCGAGCGGCGAATCAAGCGGTCACCTCTAAGGGATGTTGCTGGTATGATACGTTCGTTCCACTACGCTGCCCACAGCGCGCTACTCCACCAATCCTCATTGGCACTTAAACTGGAGGACCTGCTTGCGCTGGAACATTGGGCGCAATTCTGGTACGTCTGGGTTTCATCATCTTTCCTTATGTCCTATTTGAACGGCGTTGAACAAGCCCACTTGCTTCCTGATGACCCGGAACAACTAAGGATTCTTCTGGACGCCTATCTCTTAGAAAAGGCTGTTTATGAAATTGGCTATGAGCTGAATAATCGCCCAGACTGGTTGAAGGTGACACTTCAGGGTATATTACAACTACTGAAAGCTGAAGAATAAGCATCGGCTGTGAAGATATTCTTCGAGATACTTAAGTAAGCGGCATATGCGGTTACACAAAGCAATTCAGAGAGGAGATATTATTCAGAAATGACACAGGGAAAGGACAGAAAGGAAGAGGTACCCTCAAAGGATAAGATAAATGCTCAATCAGTGCGCTATGACATAAGCATGCTGGGCAATGACGACCTTTTTCTCTTTAATGAAGGGTCTCATTATCGACTTTATGAGAAGCTTGGAGCCCATTACATAACGGTGGATGGGGTGGAGGGAACCTATTTCGCCGTGTGGGCACCTAATGCCAAGCAGGTCTCTGTCATAGGTGAGTTTAATGGCTGGGATAAGTCGAGCCATCCACTGTGTCCAAAGGGACAATCCGGTATCTGGGAAGGATTTATCCCCGGTGTGGCCAAGGGAACAATCTACAAGTATTACCTCGTCTCTCATCGCCGCGGCTATCGTGTGGAGAAAGCCGACCCATTTGCCTTCTATGCTGAAACGCCTCCCAAAACAGCCTCCATTGCCTGGGATTTGGATTATAGCTGGGGAGACCAGGCGTGGCTGGATAAACGACACGCTCACAATGCCCTTGATGCTCCCATCTCCGTCTACGAGGTGCATCTGGGCTCCTGGCAGCGGGTACCTGAGGAGGGGAATCGTTACCTTAGCTACCGGGAACTGGCTCCCAGGCTGGCTGATTACCTGAAGCAGCTGGGATTTACCCATGTTGAGTTTCTACCGGTAATGGAGCACCCGTTCTATGGCTCCTGGGGCTATCAGGTAACAGGATACTTTGCCCCGACGAGCCGCTATGGTACCCCCCAGGATTTCATGTACCTTGTTGACTATTTACACCAGCATGACATAGGTGTAATCCTCGATTGGGTACCTTCTCATTTCCCCAATGATGAACACGGACTGGGATATTTCGATGGAACACATCTCTACGAGCACGGTGACCCGAGACAGGGCATCCATCCCGACTGGAATAGTTTTATTTTCAACTATGGTCGGGACGAAGTGAGGAGCTTTCTTCTTAGCAGCGCGCTGTTCTGGCTAGACAAATACCACGCCGATGGTTTACGTGTAGATGCAGTGGCCTCCATGCTCTATCTGGATTACGGCCGTAAAGAAGGTGAGTGGATACCCAACAAGTATGGAGGGCGGGAGAACCTGGAAGCTATTGCCTTCTTACGTCGCTTTAATGAAGCGGTTTATCAAGAAAGCCCTGATGTACAAACCATTGCTGAGGAATCCACTGCCTGGCCTATGGTATCCCGTCCAACTTACCTGGGAGGCCTGGGATTTGGCCTGAAGTGGGACATGGGCTGGATGCATGATACCCTCGAGTATATGACCAAGGACCCCATATATCGGAAACACCATCATAATAACCTGACCTTCCGCTTAATTTATGCCTTTTTCGAAAACTTTATCCTGCCGCTTTCCCACGATGAAGTTGTACATGGCAAAGGCTCGCTCTTAGGAAAGATGCCGGGAGACGACTGGCAAAAGTTCGCCAACTTGAGGCTCCTTTTCGGTTATATGTATGCCCAGTCCGGTAAAAAGCTCCTATTTATGGGAGGAGAGTTTGGCCAATGGCGGGAGTGGGCTCATGACGAGAGCCTGGAATGGCACCTCCTTAACTACCCGCCACACTCGGGTCTTAAATGCTGGGTTGAAGACTTAAACCGCTTTTATCGGGGACAGCCGGCTCTCTATGAATTGGATTTTGACCAAGCAGGCTTCGAATGGATTGACTGCAATGATGTCGAGCACAGTGTGGTCAGTCTGATGCGCAAAGGGCGTTCACCAGACGATCTTCTTGTGGTCGTTTGTAACTTCACTCCCACAACACATTCTAATTATCGAATCGGCGTACCGCAGCCAGGCTTATGGAAAGAGCTATTAAACAGTGACGCCAGGGAATACGGAGGCAGTGGTCAAGGTAATCTGGGCGGGAAGGAAGCAGCGCCGATCCCCTTGCATGGCCGCCCCTATTCCTTGACCATCACCCTGCCGCCTCTGGCCGCTGTGTTTTTTAAATCCTCTCAGTGAGACGCAGGTTCCAAAATTGACTGTATAATTGATTCATGACCTTTTGGGGCCGGCGTTATACTATGGTCCCGCGATAGAATTTTCCCCTGAGAGTTGGGCACTGCCGTCAGTATTTTGGTCCCTCCAAGGTCAACGCCAAGAATTAATTCATCAGCATTCTCACACAATTTTGAACTACTGCTATGCTCCCTCAGCTATATGAGTACGCCCTTTTGCCCAAAACTGGCCTTTCTTTATAAAAGTAAGGCCTGCTCTTGATTTTACTCATAGATTATCCTGGTGGGTATCTTCGTAGCCTCACTCCCGAGCTTGGCAAAAACTGTCAGCTTGGATTGTATACATCCTCTCCCGACTTGCAGACCTTGTCCCAATGGCGATAATAGTTTTTACAGTTTATATTATATTGTATACTGGGGCAGATAATAAAAAAGACGGTAAGGTCTCATGAACAATCAAAGGCAGGTTCCCATTATTTACAATTTATTCCCTCGGTTAGCAGGGACCATGCCCGATTGGCTTCAGCACGCATCCCGCGCCGCGGAAATGGGTTTCAACTGGCTGTATATCAACTCGATCCATTACCCAGGGTTTTCTGGCAGCTTGTATGCTGTAAAGCACCACTTCCGTATTAATCCACAATTTTTGCCTCCCGATGCCGAGAAGGACGACCTGGCCGTCTTGGCGCAAACTCTTCGAAGATTTCAGGATTTGGGGCTCTGGCCAATGATTGACCTGGTCATCAACCACACTTCGCGCGACTGTCCTTTAATTAACGAACACCCAGCCTGGTATGTTCATGATGAACATGGTGAAATCGTCAGCCCTTTTGCCCGGGATCCCGATAACCCGGAAAAGGTGACGGTATGGGGTGACCTGGCGGAGATAGACAACGAAGGTTCAAGTGACAGAGAAAGCCTCTGGGCCTACTGGGCCGAGCTTGTAAAACGCTACCTTCGGCTGGGGTTCAAAGGCTTCCGGTGTGATGCAGCGTACAAGATACCTTCTACCCTCTGGCGCTATCTGGTTGAGGAAACAGTAAGTATTGACCCGGAGGCGATGTTTTTTGCTGAAACACTGGGATGCGCTGAGGAGGAAGCCCTGGCGCTGCACAATGCCGGGCTGCATTACTTCTTTAATAGTTCCAAGTGGTGGGACTTCATACAGCCCTGGTGTCTGGAGCAACATGAGAAGTTCGGCAAGATTGCCCCATCTATCTCTTTCCCCGAGAGTCATGATACGACTCGCCTTGCTGCTGATACGGGTGGCAACGAGGCTGTGCAGCGTCAGCGTTATGCCTTTGCCGCGTCATTTTCCGCCGGGCTTATGATACCTATTGGCTATGAGTTCGGCTTCAAGAAAAAATTAGATGTTGTTTCCACTCGCCCTACAGATTGGGAGCCAGCCTCGTTCGATCTCCAGAGATTTATAAAGAGGGTTAACAAACTCAAGATAGAATATTCTCTGCTCCATGGGGAAGGGAAATTAAAGACGGTCGCAAGCGATAAGAGCATTCTTATGTTAGAACGGCGTTCAGAGCAAGCTCCTGGGCAGCTAGCTTGGGTCTTGGTAAATAAGAGTAAGGGCAGACATACATCAGTAACCCTCGATGGCATTGCCCTCAGCCCCCGGCATCGCTTGCATCGCATTTGCCGAAGTGAGAACTCCTCGCCCGAACTGCCGGTTTTAGGGCAGACCATTGTGCTTGACCCCGCCGAGGTGATACTGCTCTTGGAATCCTAACAAGGCAATGCTAATATTTTATGAGGACAGGAGAGCATGAACTTTCCCAGAGCAAGCGGCATATTATTGCACCCGACCTCACTCCCGGGTCAATTCGGGATAGGAGAATTGGGAAAGGAGGCTTATCAGTTCGTAGATTTTCTGGCCAGCACTGGGCAGCATATTTGGCAGATTCTACCCCTGGGCCCCACCGGCTACGCTAACTCTCCATACCAGTGCCTTTCTGTCTTCGCTGGAAATCCGCTGTTTGTAAGTCTGGAAAGACTGGTCGAAGATAAGTTCCTGGAACCTGCTGACTTAGAGAATAGGCCCTCCTTCCCTAAAGATAGGGTTGACTATGGCCCAGTCATCAAGTTTAAGACGCCCTTGTTGAAAAAGTCCTTTGAGACCTTCCAGAGGAAAGCTGCTCCAAGTGAGCGGAAGCAATTCGAAGTTTTCTGTCAACAGAACACTTCTTGGCTTGAAACTTACTCCCTGTTTATGGCATCGAAAGAGGCTCATGGCCTCGCTGCCTGGAACACGTGGGAGGAAGGCATCCGAAGACGGCAGCTGAAGTCTCTCGAACGCTGGAGCAAGAAGCTGGACAACGAAATCCGCTGCCACAAATATCTACAATATCAGTTTTTTAAGCAGTGGTCCGAACTAAAGAAGTATTGCAATGAGCGTGGAATCAGGCTCATCGGTGATATGCCAATATTTATTGCCCTTGATAGCGCTGAGGTATGGGCACATCCGGAAATGTTCTATCTGGATACCAATTGTAAACCAACGGTGGTGGCTGGGGTGCCGCCTGACTATTTTTGCAAGACAGGACAGTTATGGGGAAATCCTCTCTATCGCTGGGATGTAATGGCCAGGGACGGCTATACCTGGTGGATCGAGCGCTTTCGGGCAACACATGCTTTAGTGGACATCATCAGGTTGGACCATTTTCGCGGCTTCGAGAAATACTGGGAGGTTCCAGGCACAGATATCACTGCCATGAACGGGCGGTGGGTCTCCGGACCGGGGGTTGAACTCTTCAAAGCCGTGC
>Ga0307437_1001383_pt1 | contig 16286 bp, 7 predicted proteins | sample SalMarWE160390MG_FD_202146 | JGI IMG/M metagenome (GOLD analysis project Ga0307437, IMG submission 202146) | Salt marsh sediment microbial communities from the Plum Island Ecosystem LTER, Massachusetts, United States - WE1603-90 | ecosystem: Environmental > Aquatic > Marine > Intertidal zone >...
TAAGGGATAGTGCCGCGGTACTGACGGGTGAAGGGCATGTCCGCCCGGCCGCTGGCCATGGCTCCCTGCTCCTCGATCACCGCCTTCACAAAGCTGCCCCAGTCGAGCAGGACGAAGGGCGAGGTGACGGCGAAAACCAGGCAGGCCACCACAAAGGCCAGCACCAGATGCCGCACAGCCTGCGACCAATCGGTCGGCCCGGCCTGCCTCGACCGCCAGGCGATGATCAGCACGGCCACCACCGGCGCGGCCAGGATCGGCAACGCGCTGAACTTGGAAGCGATAGCCAGGCCAGCGCCCAGGCCAGTGAGAGCCGCCGCGCCTCGCGTGCGCCGTTCCACCATCAGCATGGCGCCGTACAGCGCCAGCAAGGTGAAAGCCGTCGAGATGGGATCAACGGCGAAGAAGTGGGCGAGCTGGATCTGGGTGACGGTGAAAGCGGAGAAAGCCGCCGCCAGCAGTCCCGCCGCCTGTCCGTAGAGACGACGGGCGATCAGGTAGACCAGGTAGACGGTGAAGGTGTCGGCCAGGGCCATGAGGAAGCGGCCCACGTAGGCGAAGCCCGGTGAGCCATTGAGCGTGGCCAGGGTTTGCACGGTCTCAGGGGAAGCGCCCACGCGCTCAGCCACAGGCGCCAGGTTATGCACCAGGTTGGCAGTAATGGTCAGCAAGTAGAGCGGGAAGTGGCCATAGGTGTAGCTTCGCCGCTGCTGGCTATGGAGATCCCAGAAGGGGTTGAAGGTAGACTTACGGGGGTCCAAAGCCGTTGACCAATCCTTCGGCCAGTGCATCGTCGGGGCGTAGAAGGCCACCGTCGAGCGTTCGTCCGGGTGGGTCAGCTTGCCGTCGTCCCAGTTGATGTTATAGCAACGCAAGGCCGCAGCGACCAACAGCACGGCCACCAGCGCCAACTGAGCCCAGTTTCTCTTTAACCTGCTCATTATCGTCTGCATAGTCCAGATTCCTTGTGAAGATGGGGTTATTTTATCACTATCGGGCCTGGATGACAAATGGGGTGTACAATTTGTGATGAGTCAACGAGTAACGAGTCACCATCTCTGTGTCATTGCGAGCTGCTCCATAGCGCGTTCGCGCCACTCATTGGGTAAGAAACCCGCCAGCGCCGGCCGAGTAGGAGCGACTTGTGTTGAGCTTGTCGAAACAAGCGACGTATCGAGGCCAAGCGGGTTATGCAGAGAGCCGCTCACTTGGTTTCGATACGCTCCGCTACTCAACCGGCGTTCGCTCCCCGGGTTTTGCACACGACGGTTTGTTTCTTAGTAGCGACCGTAGGGAGCGAAGCAATCCCCTCCGTCGCGGGCCGGGGATTGCTTCGTCGCTCCACTCCTCGCAACGACGCTCAACATCTCCTGGGCTCTTGCAACCTCAAAGTCAAGAAAAGGGCCACAGCATAGAAGGCCAGGGCCAACGAGAAAAGCACGGTGAAGCCTGCCATATCAACGATCAGGCCACCCACGGACGAGGCCAGCAAAGCTATCCCCAAGATGGTGTTGGTGAAACCGATGTAAATGGGCCGATCGTCGGGCGGGGTGATCTCCAGCAGGAAATTCAGGTTGCCGATCATGGTGCCCGATTTATAGCCGCCAGATAGGACGAAAACCAGGGCGAAAAGGCCCGGAGCGAACTCCCCCAGCCCAGGCCACAGATCGGCCAGCGGCCCAACGGACAGAGCCGTTAGAGGCATCAATAGCCCCAGCGCGCCGGACAAAATGAGGAGCAGCTTATTGCCCTGCCGATCGCTGATGCGGCCCCACAGCAAGTTGGAGGCGAAGCTGGCCAGAGTGGTCCCCATCAAATAGACCCCGACCATGCTCACCGGCACGGAGAGGGCTCGCTTGGCGTAGACGATGTAGAAAGGAGTGGCTATCTCCGCCCCCATCAGCAACAGGCGCATGGTCAAGAAGCGACGGTAGTTACTGTCTCGACGCGGCAAATCCAAGGCCCGCCTGAATTGCCTGCCCAGAGTTATCCTTTCCTCGTTGACCGGTTCGAGGGGCTCAACTGTCAGAATGAAACAGCCCATAGCTACACAGAGGATGAAGAAGGCGAACAGGAAGAGGACGGCATAATTATCGGGGAAAGCCAAGCCGCGCCCTTCGTCGAGGATGTACGTCACCAACAGGCTCCCACCAAAGGCCAACAGCCCCCCCAGAAAGAGTCGCCAGCCGAAGAATGCTCCGCGTCGGGTGGCGGGGATGGCTTTGGCCACGATGTCTACAAAGCAGATGCCAGCCAGCCCGGCCGACAGACTATAGACAGTCAACAGGGTGAAGAAGACCACCAGGAGCACAGCGGCGTCCTCAATGAAGAAGACGGCCAGCGTCATCAGTCCCCAGATCGCCACTCTCGCCCCAGCCATGCAAGAATAGAAGGGCAGCTTTCGTTGGCGTCTTTGTAGATAGCCGGAGACCAAAAGCTGAGGTAGAAGCCAGCCCCCACTTTGAATGGGCATGATCAGGCCGATGAGGAAGTTGGAGGTCGTCAGTTGACTGACGAACCAGCTCAGCACCAAAGAGGGGTCCAGCAGTGCGCTGAAGAAGTTAAAGAAAGCGCCGTTCAGCACCCCCAGGCTGAAATTGCGCTTCAGGTGGCGTTGGGCCGTGGCGTTGATGGTATGAGCCAAGGGAAGCCATCTCCTCCAGGAGTCTTTTGATTCTCCGCCAGTAAATGACCAGCGAGCGATGATTGAGCGCTGTCCTGAGGTCCCTCCTGAGCCTGACGAAGGGCTTATCGAAGGGTAATCGTCGGCTTCTATTATACCATCTTCCAGTCGTTGAGGCAATTAAAACTTGCTGCGGGATTTCGAAGCAAGACAGGGGCTTTCCACAGAAAGAATCCGTGGATTCTGCGCCCCCGTGCTCCAATTGACTAATTACGCATCTTGTGGCATACTTCTACAAGTCGAGGCCGAAGACAGGGAGGACACAATGATAGGTCACAAAAAGGTGAACAGACCTGGGCTGGTCACGGTCTATACTGCCTTCGGGCAATTGCCAGCCCAGGTCATCAAAACCAAGCTGGAAAGCGCGGGCATCCCCGCGCTGCTGGACTACGAGAGCGCAGGTGTGGTCCTGGGCCTCACCGTGGACGGCCTGGGCGAGGTGCGGGTCATGGTCCCAGAAGCTCTAGCCCAAGAAGCAGAAGAGCTGCTGAGCCAGCCACCGGATTGGCCGCCAGAAGAAGAGCCAGACTCAATGGATCCACAATCGCTCTGAGGGGATTGCCAAAGAGCCAAACTAGGAGGACGTTTTGCGAACATCGAGATTTACGATTCTCGTGATCTTGATCGTTGCCATGCTGGTTTTCGTGTATAAACTGAACGACTACCGAGCCTATCGCAATCAGATTCCACAGGGAGTTTCCCTGGCCGGTATCCCCATGGGCGGCAAATGGGAAACCGAAGCGATGCAACTGCTGGGAGAGGCCGTCTCAGAGCCAGTAAAGCTGAACTACCTAAACGAGACCATCCTGCTTCACCCCCAGGACGTCGGCTTTCAATTCCAGGCTGAAGAGACGCTGGAGCAAGTGAACAAGCTGAAGGCGGAGACCAGCTTTTGGCCGGGCTTCGCCGATTACCTCCTGAGCGACGAGCCGCCACCCGTGGACATCCCTCTCCAGGCCAATCACGACGAGGAGCAGTTGAAGGACTTCCTGGCGGCCATCGCCGACGAGTATGACCGTCCGCTGCAAGAGCCTGATGCCAACCCCAATGCCCTGACTTTTGTGCCCGGCCAGCGGGCGCAGCAGCTCGACATCGCGGCTTCTCTACCGCTGGTGGCCAACGCGCTGAACTCGGCCATCGTCCGTGAGGTGGATCTGGCGGTGAACCTGGGCCCGCCTCCGCGCCAGCCCGGCCTGTGGATGATGGGGCAGATGATCGAGGGTATCCTGGCGGACTTCCCCGGCTTCTACAGCATCTACATCAAGGACCTGGCTAGCGGCGAGGAGTTCAGCGACGACGCCGACGTGGCCTACGCCGGCATGAGCATCCTCAAGATCGCCATTATGACGGAGGCATATAGGCACCTGGATGGCCCACCGGACGCAGACACCACCAAGATCCTGACCGAGACCATGACCCTCAGCGGCAACTTCACCGCCAACCTCCTGCTACGCGACACCATCGGCGACGGCGACGCCTACCAGGGCGTGCGACGGCTCAACGAGACGATGAAGCTCATCGGGCTGGTCAACACCTTCATGGCCACTCCCTACGACGAGGACGTTCTGCCGCAACACATCAGCACGCCGGCCAACCAGCGCACCGACGTGAGCACCAATCCCGATCCCTTCATGCAGACCACGCCGCAGGACATGGGCCGCCTGCTGGAGATGATCTACCAGTGCGCGGACGGCGGCGGCACGCTCATCGCCGCTTATCCCGACGAGCTGACGCCCGACGAGTGCCAGGCCATGCTCGACATGATGTCGCAGAACCGCATAGGTGCGCTCATCGAGGCTGGCGTGCCGGAGGGAACGCGGGTGGCCCACAAACACGGCTGGGTGGGGGACACTCACGGCGACGCGGGCATCGTCTTCACGCCGGGTGGCGACTACGTGCTGTGCGTCTACCTGTACCACAAGGACTGGCTGGAGTGGGAGGTCAGCTCCCCGCTCATGGCCCGCATCTCCGAGGCCACCTATAACTACTTCAACCGTTGAGATTATGATGGAGATTAGAGGTTGGAGATTGGAGATTGGAGATTGGAATCCAACATCCAACATCCAACATCCAACGAGAGCGATTTTCAATCTACTGAGTATATCAATCGCTCTGGCCCTGACTGTGGCCCTCGTCTCCGGCTGTACTGTGGCGACGCCATCGCCGACGCCGCCGCCCACCCGTGCTGCCACCGCCACGCCCACTCAGACTGCGACACCCACCCGCACCCCGACGGCCACGGCTACGGCCACCCGTACCGCGACGCTAATTCCGACCCCGACGGCGACACCCACACCAACCCACACCTCGACCCCCACTCCCAGCCCGACGGCCACGCCCACTCCCACTCCCACGCCCACTCCCACACACCTGGTTATCGGCCAGTCGGTCGAGGGGCGTCCCATCGAGGCTTACCGCTTCGGCCAGGGACGCTACAAAGTGGTGCTGGTGGGCGACATCCACGGCGGCTGGGAGGCCAATACCCATGAACTGGCGCGGGAGCTGCTGGCCCATTTCGAGGCCCATCCTGCGGACGTGCCCGACGACGTCAGCTTATGGATCATCCCCACCCTGAACCCCGACGGCCTGGCCGCCGACACGCGGGTCAACGCTCGCGGGGTGGACCTCAACCGCAACGCCGACACCGACCTGGATGGCTGCGTGGGCAACGATTGGAGTCCGACCAGCTACACCAGCGATGGCCCACAGCCCGACGCCGGCGGCGCGTACCCCTTCTCCGAGCCCGAGTCGCGGGCGGCGCGCGATTTCCTGGCCGATGCCCACGTCGTGGTCTTCTACCACAGCAGCGCGGGCGCGGTGTTCGCCGGCGGCTGCCGCGACAACGCCTCGTCGCTGCGGCTGGCGGCGACACTGGCAGCGAGCACAGACTACGACTTGCCGGAGGAGGGCTGGACGGGCTATCCCATCACCGGCGGTTTCAACGACTACCTGGCCGACCTGGGCATCGCCGTCGCTGAGGTGGAGCTGACCGACCACGAGGATGCCGAGTTCGAGCGCAACCTGGAGGGGGTGCGGGCGGTGCTGGCGACGGTGGAAGACATCGTCACCGCCCGCGACGACGACGCGCCCGGCCAGGCCCACTGGCTCGACGAGAACGACTTGACCGCCTACCGCTACCCAGCCGGAACCTTCCCCCATCCCGTGAGCCTGGCAGTGGCTTCCCCCCCAAAGTTGGGGGGGACCGAGGGGGGGCATGAAGACACGATGTACCTGGTAGACAGCGGCCGTCTGCTGTGCCTGACTGTGGCTTCCCCCCCAAAGTTGGGGGGGACCGAGGGGGGGCATGAACCGCCGCTGGTGATGGCCGCGCCCGGCGATACCGTGGCCGGCTTGCCAATCCAGGAGCTATCTGACGTGGCCCTGTCGCCGGACGGGTCGCTGCTGATTGTGGACCGCTCCGGCGAGGTGTTCCGCTACGACATGGCAAGCGAGACCTGGCATCGCGTGGATTGGGAGGCCGTGGCCGGCACTGGCGGCACTTATGTCACCGCCGTAGCTGCCGACCAGGACGCGGCCTACTTCCTCGACACCAACGGCGGGCGGGTGTGGCGCGTGTCCGGCAGCCGGGCCACGGTTGTGGCCGAGGTGCCGAGCAGCCGGGGCGTTGACCTGGCGGTGGACGATGACAGTGTGTACGTCCTCCTCCGCGAGTGGCCCGGACAGCGGGCCGAGGTGATCAAATATCGCGCCCCGAACTGGGAGAAGGTCTGGACCGTGTCAAGTGTGCTGGACTACCCCTCGGCCCTGTGTGCCGTGGCCGACGGGCTGCTGTACCTCCTGGACAGCAACGATCGCCGCGTGTTGGCCCTGGACGCTGAGACGGGCGAGACGCGCGCGTTGTACACCTTCATTGATCGCGATGTGACCCTGCGCGGCTGCTGGCCTCTGGAAGATGGTTTACTGCTGATTGGGCCGGATGTGGTGTATCACCTTCACTCCCTCCCCCTCGCAGGGGAAGGGTTGGGGTGGGGGTGGGAGTTGGCAGACCAAAACGAGTCGAAGCTCGCTTCCCCGCCGGTATCCGAACTCGCCTGGGATCGCCTGCGCGGGCTGACGATGCCCATCGCTGGCATGGAGCTGCCACACCGCTTGAACACGCTGCCCGGCGCGCCGCGCCACTACCGTTACGGAGTGCATCAAGGAACAGACTTCTACGCCTACCCCGACGGCACCGCGGTCACCACCAGCACCGAGGTGTTGGCTGCACGCGACGGCGTGGTCATCCGCGCCGATGGGGACTACGAGAGTCCCACCCAGGCGCAGATGGACGAGTGGCTGGACACCTGTCGCCAGGGGGGATACACCCCGCAGGACGTGCTGGATGGCCTCCGAGGGCGGCAGGTGTGGCTGGATCACGGCGACGGACTCATCACCCGCTACGCCCACCTGAGCAGCATCGCCGCCGGACTGAAGGTCGGCCAGCGGGTAGCCCAGGGCCAGGTCATCGGCACGGTGGGCAACTCCGGCACGCCCGAGTCGCTGTACAACCCCGAGGGCGGCCTCCACCTGCATTTCGAGATCTGGCTGGATGATCGCTACGTAGGGCAATACCTGTCCACCGTCGAGATACGGCGGGTGTTGTCAAAGGTGCTGAAATAACCCCCTCTGATGATCTCGACGGATCGCCAGATCCGGCGACTTGGCAGCGCGATCTGGCGCTTCTCCTGAGACCGTCGAAGGGATTCTGCTGGAGCAGCTATGAGGTAGGAAAATGTCGCCTGAAGAATCTACAAACATACCCAAAGAGACTCCATCATCGCCCGCCCGCCGCCTGTGGTGGCTGATCCTCATAGCGGCGGTGCTCATCGCTGGGTTGCTGTTTGTCAACTACCGCCACGCGGCCTATCAAGACTACATGGCTCGCATCCGGCCTGGAGTGACCATCGGCGGCGTGGGCGTGGGCGGCATGACGCCCGACGAAGCGCGGATTCTGGTGCAGCAGGAATGGGAGGATCCACTGTCCCAACCTATCGAGCTCCGTTACCTCGACCGCAGCCAGGAGCTCGACCCGGCCTCGGTAGGCTTCACCGTGCTTGCGGACGAGATGGTGGCCGAAGCCGCCGCCGTCGGCGCGGGCACCGGCTTCAGCGATTTTCTATTCCAAACCCCGCTGCCCTTCGAGGTGGACTTGCCCTTGCAGACCGAGTTCGACCGCGCGCTGCTGGCCGACTTCGTGGATGATCTCGCGGCGAGCGTTGACCGTCCGATGCAGGAGCATCGCTTCAGCGAGGCAGACCTGGCCTTCTACCCCGGCCAGACGGGGGTCAAACTCGACCGAGCCGAGGCTGCGGAGATGATCGCCGCAGCCCTGGCCGACCGAGAGGCACGCACCGTCGCGCTGCCGGTGGCCGTCGTCGGGGTTGCGCCCCTCAACGAGGCCGACCTGCGTTCTGAGCTGGATGATCTCGCGGCGAGTGTTGACCGTCCGATGCAGGAGCATCGCTTCAGCGCGGAAGAGCTGGCCTTCTACCCTGGCCAGGTCGGTCTCCAGCTCAACCTCGATCAGGCTGTGGAGAGAATCGCCGCAGCTCTGGCCAGCGGAGAGACCGGCCCCGTCGAGCTGCCAGTTGCCATCGTCGAGGTTGCCCCCCTCAGCGAGACCGACTTGCGCTCCGAGCTGGAAGATATGGCCGCAGAGGTTGATCGTCCGGCGCAGCAGTATCGCCTCAGCGCGGAAGACCTGACCTTCTATCCCGGCCAGACTGGTCTCCAGCTCAATCTCGATCAGGCTGTGAAGAGGATCACCACAGCTCTGGCCGACGGAGAGACCGGTCCCGTCGAGCTGCCAGTTGCCATCGTCGAGGCTGCCCCCCCCAGCGAGACCGACTTGCGCTCCGAGCTAGAGGGTGTCGCCGCTGTCTCCAACATCCCGCCGAAGCCAGCCCGGGCGATGAGCACCACCCTGGAAGACGATCCCATCTGGCCTGAGTCGTGGACACCGGCCGACGCCGACATGACCGTCTACGATTTCGAGCCGGGGCGGATGGGCCGTGCGCTGGACGTGGAAGCCTCACTGGCGGCCATTACTACCGCCCTGGCCTCCGATACAGCCAAGCCTGTCTCCCTGGTCATCACCGACGTGGCCCCGGCGCCGCTCACCCTGTCCGATCTCAAGCCGCTGCTGCTCGACATCAGCAGCGATTTCAGCGGCACGACCGGCCTGTACATCCAGGACCTATCCAGCGGCGAGGAGCTCACCCACAACATCCAAATCGTTTACTCTGGCATGAGCCTGCTCAAGGCTGGCATCCTGGTCACCGCCTACCGCACCTGGGACGGAAACCTGCCCGATAACATTCAGCTCAGTGTCTCCTACATGATCTCCGAGAGCCTCAACGCCGCCGCCAACCTGGTGCTGATGGGCATCGGCGGAGGGGACGCGACGGAGGGGGTGAGGCGAGTCAACGAGACCTTCCGTGACCTGGGTCTGACCCGCACCTTCATGCGCCAGCCCTACTACGTCGAGGGCGGGACGCATTGGCCCTACATCCCCCAGCCCGAACTGCCTGAGGTGGATGTGCCCCCAGAGCAGGCGGCTGTAAACACCCGTCCCGATTCCATGATGCAGACCTGGCTGGCTGATCTGGCCGTGCTGTGGGAGGCGATTTACCGGGGATGCCAGGGTGAGGGCAAGCTGCTGGCGGCTTATGACAACTTGACGGCCGAGGATTGCTGCGAGATGCTGGATTGGCTGAAGACCAATCCCCTGCGCAGCGTCATCGGAGCCAGCGTCCCGCCAGAGGTACCCATCGCCCACAAACACGGCTGGGTGGGAGACACCCGCTCCGACATCGGCATCGTCTTCACCCCGCAGGGCGATTACCTGTTCGGGTTGCTCCTGTGGGAGGACACGGACTGGATCAACTGGGATCGCTGCTTCCCCATCTTCCGCCGCCTATCGGCCACGGTCTACAACTACTTCACCATCCCCGAAGTGGTGGCCAATGAGTAGCTGGAGGCTGGAAACTGGAAACTGGAAACTGATCAGCACCCTGGCGACGGGAGGGATCATCCTCTTGCTGACTCTGACCAGTACACACTGCACGCCAACCAACCCTCCCAATCCCGTTGCCACCCTGTCTCCCACGCTCTCCGTCACCCCGTCTCCCACTCCCACCCTCTCTCCTACTTTCACTCCTACCTCCATCCCCATTTCAACCTCAACTTCAACTCCAACTCCTTCTCCCTCTCCCACCCCTTCCCCCACTTCCACTCCATCTCCAATATCCAATATCCAATATCACCCTTCCCCGTCTCCCACTCCCGCCCCCCTGACGCCGCGCATCCTGGTCATTGAGCACGCCGAAGAGCGGGCCGCCGGAATCGCCGACTACCTGACCCGCCTGGGGCTGCCTTTCGACCGCCTTGAGATATATGACGGGGATTCCCTGCCGCTGCCTGATTGGGGACAGATCATCGTCCTCTCAGGCGGTCCGATGTCGCCCCACGACCTGGGCACCTACCCCTTCCTGCTCACTGAGGCCGAGTTCCTGCGCCAGGCCCTGCAGCTCAACGTGCCCATCCTGGGCCTTTGCCTGGGCCACCAATTGCTGGCCAATCTCCTGGGCGGCGAGGTGACAGTCGGCGAGCAGGAAGTAGGCTGGCTCCCTGTGCAGCTCAACGAGGACGGGGCACAGGACCCTCTATTTGACGGTGTGCCGCAGGAGTTCGTCCCCTTCCACTATCACGTTGAGCAGGTGGTGGCCCTCCCGCCGGAGGCAACGGCACTGGCCTCGTCCCCTCTCTGCCCGGTGCAGGCCTTCCGCTACGGCCAGGCTCCCGTGTGGGGATTGCAGTTTCATCCAGAGATCAATCCGCAGCAGGGGGAGACCATCCTGCGCTCCAGCGCCCGTCTAACCCTGCCTGTGGACGAGATCGCCCCCATGATCGAACGCGGCTACGAGGTCTACGGCGAGGCCAGCGAACGCATTCTCTACAACTTCTTCCGCGCCGCGTTCGATCATTACGAAGCCGGCGCCGCTTTCCCGCCTCCTCCCCTGCGCCCTCTGGCCCTCCGCGAGAGCTGGCGTTTTCAGACCTGGGGCACGGTCACCGATCTGGCCGTGGCCGATCTGAACGGGGACGACCGCGCCGAGGTGCTGATGGCCTCGCTGGACCAACACGCCTACGCCGCTAACGCCGCCGGCCAGCCCCTCTGGAAATATTCCACCCAGGCCAGCGTCTACGCCCTGGACGTGACTGACCTGGATGGCCAACCCGCCGTCCTCGTCGGCTCCGACGACAACTGCCTGTACGCCCTGGACGGCACAGGCCGCCAGCGTTGGCAATACTGCGCCGACAGCCGCATCACCGCGCTCGCCTCTTCCTCCACCCAAATCCTGGCTGCCTCCTGGGATGGTTATGTCCACCTGGTGAACCCCGACGGCACTTTGCACCAGCGCTACGCGGTGGGCGAGGCAGGCGTGGAATACCCCTCAGCCCTGGACAGCGGCTCCGATGGCACAGTAGCCATCGCCACCAACAAAGGCGCGCTGTATCTCCTGTCCCCGACCGGTGACCTGCACCTTCTGCCCTCCCTGGGGGGATACGTGCGCCGGGTGCGCCTGGCCGACCTGGACGGCGACGGGCAACTGGAGCTCGTAGCCGGTTCGAGCGCTGGAGACCTCGTAAATCAGCAAATCAACAAATCAACAAACCGGCAAATCAGCAAATCAGCAAATTGGCAGACTCGCAGACTTGCAGACTGGCAGACTTGCTCCGTGACCGACCTGGCCTTGGCCGACCTGAACAGTGATGAGTTGCAAGAGGTGCTCGTGGCCTGCGGAGGCCCGGAGCCGGGCGTCCATGCCCTCTCTGCCGACGGTACCCAACGCTGGCGCTACGAGGCCCCTGCCGGGGTGTGGGCCGTAGCGGCGGCAGATTTGGACAACGACACCTGGCCAGAGGTGATCATCGGCGGCGACGACGGTACGGTGCGGGTGCTCGACCGCTGGGGCCGCCTTCGGGGCAGCATTGCCCTGGGCGGACTGGTGCACGGCCTGCTCGTGCACGACCTGGACGGCGACGGGCAGGCGGAGATCCTGGCCCGCACCGGCTGGCAGGTGTACGCCCTGACGATAGCTCCGGCCTGGGAGCTCTCCCTGCCATCTCCCAATCCCCAATCCCCAATATCCAATCCCTCACTCCCCCCCGTCGCTGACGACGAGATCGAGCTGGTGGCCACGGGCGACATCATGCTGGCCCGCACGGTGGAGGAGCGCATGAACCAGTACGGCTCTCTTTACCCGTTCCAGGCTGTCTACCGCATACTGCAAGACACCGACATCGCCGTGGGCAACCTGGAGACTCCCTTCACGGTGCACGGCCAGCCCGCCGACAAGCAGTTCATCTTCCGCGCCCATCCGGAGCACGCACCTGTCTTGAGTACGGTGGGCTTCGACGTCCTCTCCCTGGCCAACAACCACGTCCTCGATTTCCCTCCAGACAGCCTGGACGACACCGTGGCTGCTCTGGAGGAAATGGGCATCGCTACGGTTGGCGCGGGACGCGGGGAGGCCGCCGCGCATCGTCCGACGGTGTTGGAGGTCAAGGGGATCAAAGTCGCGTTCCTGGCCTTCGCCGCCCCTCGCTGGCGAGGCTCCCCCGAAGTGCCCACTGCCACCGACGTGGCCTGGGCCGAGCCGGAACCGGTACGCAAGGCCGTGGCCCAGGCCCGAGAGGAAGCTGATCTGGTGATCGTTCTCCTGCACATGGGCACCGAGTACGAGGCCCAGGCCAATCAGGAGCAGCGAGCCGTGGCCCACGCCGCCGTGGAAGCAGGCGCCACCCTGGTCATCGGCCACCACCCCCACATGCTGCAGGATGTGGAGATTTATCGCGGAGTGCCCATCGTCTACAGCCTGGGGAACTTCGTGTTCGACATGGACGTCATTGAGCGGACGCGAGACACCGCCATCCTGCGGGCGGTGCTGGCCCAGGACAGGGTGCGCAGCGTGGACCTCTACCTGGCCCGCATCGTGGACGATGCCCAGCCCCGACTGCGCGTCGCTGAAGATGGCTCTCCCTTGGTGCAGCATGTTTATCCTTGAGATTGGAGGTTGAAAGTTGGAGATTAGAGATTGGAGGTTGAAAGTTGGAGATTAGAGATTGGATATTGGAGATTGGAAGTTGGAAGTTGGTCGGTATCCTGGCGGTCGGGGGGATAATCCTAGCACTGGCCTTGACCACCACTAACTGTACCCCGCCCCCCTCTCCCACTGCCACCCCCTCCCCTTCCGCCATTCCATCTCCAACTCCCTCTGTCACACCCTTTCCCACTCCTTCTGTCACGCCGTCTCCCACCCTTACTCCGTCTCCCACTTCCACTTCCACTTCCACTCCCACACTCTCCCCTTCCCCCACACCCACACCCTCTCCTTCCCCCACACCCACACCCTCTCCTTCCCCCACCTCTACTCCCACTCCATCTCCAATACCCAATATCCAATATCCCCCTGTAGTGGCCTTTGTCTCCCCCCTCACCGGCGACGACGACGTCTACCTGCTGGATCCCCTCACTGGACAGACAGCCAACCTCACCGCCCATCCCGCCGAGGACCGCGATCCGGCCTGGTCGCCCGACGGCACGCGGCTGGCCTTCGCCTCTCACCGGGACGGCAACTGGGAGCTGTACCTGTGGTCGGCTGCCGATGGCTCCGTGACCCGCCTGACCACCAATCCCGCCTACGACGGCGCGCCAGCCTGGTCGCCCGACGGCACTCACCTAGCCTTCGAAAGCTACCGCGACGGCAACCTGGAGATCTATCTGCTGGATCTGGCTGCTGAGACCGCCCCCGTCCGCCTGACAAAAAACCAGGCCGGGGACTACGCCCCGGCCTGGTCGCCTGATGGTCGTTATGTCGCCTTCACTTCCTGGCGCAATGGGGACAAAGAGATCTACCTGGCCGATCTGGAAGACGGCACGGTGCGCAATCTGACCAACCACCCCGCTGCCGACGACGAGGCCCCGGCCTGGTCGCCCGACGGCACGGCCATCGCCTTCACCTCCTGGCGCGATGGCAACGCCGAAATCTACGTCATGGAGTCCCTTGAGACCCTTGGGGTTTCTAAAACCCCAAGGGTCTGGGCCCTTACCCACAACGATGTGTACGACGGCGCGCCAGCCTGGTCGCCCGATGGCCAATCCGTCATCTACACCGGCTACCAGGAGGGAGAGCCCTTCGAAGTGTATGATCCCTACCGCCCCGGCACCTTCGGCCTCTTCGCCATCTCCCTGGACGGCGGCGATCCCCGCCGAGGAACAGACCTCCTCAAGAAGCGGTCATTCCCCGCCGATGCCACCGCCCCAACGGTGGCCCACTCGCTGCCCTGGGCTGAACTCACCCGGCACCTGCCTTCCCCGCCGCTCACGCCTACCCCAACGCCCACCCTGCCTCCCGACGAGCTTTATCCCCTGGTCGCCCTGGAGGACGTGACTGTCGCCGACCCGCGCCTGAGCGCCGCCGTCATGGAGAGCTACCGGGCCTGGCGGGAGGAGGTGCGCGAGAAAACCGGCTGGGACTACCTGGGGCAGCTCTCCGACGTCCTCCGCGATCCCGGTTATGTCAGCCGCAAGCCTTATGGTTACCTCACCTGGCACAAGGCGGGCCGCGCGGTGGACCTGCGCTTTGAGTTGCCCGATCCCGATGATGGAGGCCGCGACCAACTGCTGATCGCCCGCGAGGACATCGGCCAGCGGACCTACTGGCGGCTGTTCATCCGCTGCCGGGTCCAGGACGGCACCCAGGGCCGCCCTCTCACCGACCGCCCCTGGGTGTTCTGGTTCGTGCTGGACGAGGAGAAGGAGCCCGAGGCCTACGCCGCCGGCGGTCGCCCCACCACCATCCCAGCGGGCTACTACGAGGACTTCACCGCCATCGCCCAGCGGCACGGCTGGCATCGCATCCCCGCCTTCGAGGAAGAGGACTACGACTGGCGGTGGGACAGCCTGGGGCGGGAGTTCTGGCACTACCAAAAACCCGACGGTCTCACCTGGTACCAGGCCATGCAGCAGATTTACCCAGAGGAGACCCTGCAACAGCTCTTCAACTGGCCCCTCTGCCTGGAGCGGGGGCAGACGGAGGCGGTGCTGCGAGGCAAGGGCGTACCCACTCCCACCCCAACGCCTACAGGCACACCGACGCCGACCGTCCCGTCAGAAGCCAACGTCGCTGGCATCTCAGGACGTTTTCAGGCGCTGCCGCTGGATTGCGAATCGCGTTCGGCGGTGGACTGGGCCGCCTACTTTGGGGTAGAGATTGACGAGCTGGAGTTTTCCTATGGCCTGCCGCGGTCCGACAATCCCGACAAAGGGTTCGTCGGCGACGTGCATGGATCGTGGGGCCAAATCCCGCCTCAGCCCTACGGCGTGCACGCTGAGCCAGTGGCCGCGCTGCTGCGGACCTACGGACTGGACGCCCAGGCGGTACGAAACCTCTCGCTGGACGCCCTGCGACGGGAAATCGCGGCAGGTCGGCCAGTCATCGTTTGGGTCACAGGGCAGGTGGCCTGGGGGACGCCGGTTCCCTACACCGCTTCCGATGGAAGCCGCACCATCGTTGCCCGTTACGAGCACACGGTCATGGTCATCGGCTACGACAAGCGTGAGGTGAAAGTCTTAGACGGGGCGCAAGTGTACACTCGCCAGTGGAGCGACTTCGAGCGCTCGTGGGGCGTGTTGGGAAACATGGCCGTCATCATGCGCTCCTCACCAGAAAACGAGCCCTCACACTATGCCCACCCCTCGAAGCTTCCCCAGATCGAATAGGGCGATGGCCCGGAACCCTGCCTGGCGTGTCAGCGCCAGAGCGTGAGCGATGCCCGCAGCGGCAGGCGGCAGCCTGTCAAGTCAAATGAAAATGTTACCGAAAGGTGATCGTTCAGTCAAAAGATAATGTTACCGGGCCATGTCCGCTCCTTTCGTTGTAGTAGGGGTTGTGGATATGTGGGCAACTCGGAGCTTGCGGAGAGTTGTCCACATATCCACAACCCAGCCCTTCTAATCAACACGAGCCAAGTCGGGGTCGTGTAGGATGGGATCTAAGGCCAGGGCTTGCAGGTCGGGATGGGTGGTCAGGGTGAGGTAGACGTTTTCGGGTTGTCCTGGGACGGCGTTGGGCAGGGAGAAGATGTAATCAATCTGGTCGTAGATATCTTGTCGCAGTTGACGAGGGTTAGTCTGGTCCCGTAGGGTTTCCAGTTGCTCTCGACGATCGTTAGAGATGGCCTCGGCAGCCCAGAGGCGGTCGAAGGGCGTACGAGCTTGGTCGTGGCGGCGATTTACCTTTGCCAGTTGGCCTTTGGCAGTAGGGGTGACGATCTTTTCCGTCAAGCGCATCACGGGCTGGAAGAGGTTGTAGTAGACCCACATCTTGTCATAGAGCTGATTGACGGCGATGGTTTGGGCGACGGTATCGAGGCGATCGTCGCCCAGGTAGGCCCGAACCAGGCTGGAGTTCTTCTGTTCGACGAAGCGATTGTCGTTCTTGTGATAGGGCCGGCTACGGGATAGCTTGACCCCCTGGACGGCTTCCTTGAAGAAGCGGAGCAGGTGGTGGTTGAAGAACTCGCTGCCGTTGTCGGG
>Ga0307437_1001384_pt1 | contig 16283 bp, 21 predicted proteins | sample SalMarWE160390MG_FD_202146 | JGI IMG/M metagenome (GOLD analysis project Ga0307437, IMG submission 202146) | Salt marsh sediment microbial communities from the Plum Island Ecosystem LTER, Massachusetts, United States - WE1603-90 | ecosystem: Environmental > Aquatic > Marine > Intertidal zone >...
AATTAATATACCACTCCCAATTGGTGAATGCGGTAAATCTTACTTAGGTTCTTAATAAAAACACTTTAAAACAACTAATATTAATTTAAAAATTAAGCTCGGTTTAATACCGGGCTTTTTTATTTATAAAAAATATTAAGGAAAAGATAAAACAAGCACAGGAAAAGACCAGAAACTTACAGACTTTAAAATTTGAATTAGAAAACAAAGCAGAAGCCTCAAAAGTAAAAAAAGATAAGATTGAGAAGGTATCATATCTTCTTGAAAAGATTGGCGAGGGCATAGACAAACTTGATGATTGGGAATGGAAAAGGATTATTAATAAATTGATTGAGAAGATTGAAATTGATTCTATCGGCAAAAGAGGTAAAACAGAAAAATTAGATATATATATTTATTATAATTTTGGTAAATTAATTGAGAAAAAAGATTGTCAATGTACGGACTATGTCGGTAGTAGAACCATTGACAAGTTGTTTTTCAAAAAGAAAATAAAAGTAATATAAAAATAAATCCGAAAGGGGGGATATTTAGAATGATAGGGAAAGGAATTAATTTAAAGGTAGCTTGCGTTAGGGAGGGGTTCACCCAAAAAGAAATAGCAGAGGTAGTGGGGGTTAGTCCTTCCTTAATATCTAAAGTAGTAACCGGAGAAAGAAATATAAAGAACGAAAAGAAAAGAAAAATAATTGCACGAGTCTTAAATAGTTCGCAAGAAGTATTATTTGATTAGATAAGATAATTGACAGTTAAATGAATATTGAAAAGTTGTTTATGTGAATTATCTATCCTAAGAATATTGACAAATATACCCAAGTACTGTAATATCCCCAATGGTTTAAAATAAAATTTTAATGAATTAGCTTTAATTAATTAGCTAAGAATAATAATTGAGTAACTAAATAACCGATTGAGTCCCTTTATTCTTTCGGAATATGAATATCTAAATGAGTTAGATAGGGAGTATAGGGATTGGATTTTTTAGTTACTTTTTTTATTGGGGAAAGACAGGAAAATATCAGTATGCAATATTAAGTGAAAGATGAGATAAATAAAAAATATAACCTATATGAGGTTGTAAAAGCACTTAGAAGAAGAATTTATTTTGTACACCCCAGAAGTAGTTTTGCAGCCCAAGTGCTTAGGTTGCCCCACGCTTACGAACAAGAAGCAGATTTTGAAGATGTTATATGTGAATATGTAGACGCAATTAATCTAATTAAGAAAATAAGAAATAAGAGAAAAAGGGATATATTATTTTTAAAAGCAAAGGATTTCAATAATGTACAGATAGCAATATCTTTGGGAATTTCAGAACAGGCGGTTGGACAAAATTTAAAATGGATAGAAAAATTTTTAATAAAAATTCAAGAGTAGCAATGTTGGAAAAGAAATTTGACGTTAGTGAAGAATTGAGGGAATTATTAAGCTACGACAATTTAAAAAGAGGTTGCGGGATAGAAGAAACAATAGACTCAATTTTAGAAGAACTGGAAGAACGAACAGAACCCTGGGAAAGGTTTAAGGAAAAAAATCTACAAAAACATCTTATAGAATGGAGATGTGCTAAATGGGAAAAAGAAGAATTTGGCGAAATTTCTGTAAACATAAAAAGGTTTATTGAGAATATAATAATTAAAAAAGGTTTAGGACTTAAGGATATTAAAACGAGTAATTTAAAAATAAATGAACAATATATAGATACCGACCTAAGACTTAAATTTGATATTATTGGGGATAAACATATTTTTTACATATATACCAAAACGTGTAGAGGAGATACAACATCTCGCATACTAACAAGTTGGCAATATTTCTATGAGAAGTCAAGGAAGAAATATGATTATATTGTAATAGCTCCCCAATTTGGTGAAGGTTACCATTTAGCCTTTGGAGCATTGGAAACACTCGCATTGCTTGGAGTAGCATTTAATATTATAAATATAAAATATACTATGAATAAAAATGGATTGAATTTTGAAAAATATGATATGAACAATCAAGAAATATATGAGATAAGGGGGGGAAGTCGGAAATATTATATATGCGATTTGGGGATAAAATAAATCAAAGTTGACAAAATTGTCAAAAAGTTTTTTAAAGTAAAAGGTTTAGAAAAACCAGACGTCCATAATAAGTGTTATTATAGAAGAGAAATAAGATATAAAAATGGGGAAAAAATTTAAAAGTTTTAATGATTATTATAATACACTAAAAAAACAGATAGGGACAATATGCCTAAGTATAGAAATCCAAACAGATAATAACATAGAATATGAAGATTTATTTCAGGAAGCTGCGTCTAAATTATTTGAACTTTATAAAAATAAAAAATCAACCGATGTTAGATATTCTTTAATATCAGTAAAGAATCATTTAGACAATTTTGTAAGGGAAACCAAAGAGAGAATTAAAAAAAGTGAATTAGACTTTAAATTACCCCCTCCCCGTGAACAAGAAACAGATTTTGAAGATTAAAAAATTTAAGGTTTTTCGGAAAAACTTTTTCCTGTAACCCAATTACTAAGATTAGCGACAAAATCATAAATAGGAAATTGACAAGTAGTTTTTGGCTTAAAACAATCGCAAATATAAAAGAATTTATAAACATTAAATACGAAAACATATCCCATACAACATGGGATTTTTATTATAAAAAGATTAATCTACACATTTGATTGACCATTAAATTCCCATCTTGGGAAAGGAGAGTATTTTAAATGCTACGAAGAAATGTTAGGCTAAAAATAGCCCTCATTGAAAATGATATAAAAATATGTGAATTGGCGAAAAGAATCAGATTAAACCCTGATTATATTAGCCAAGTAATAGGTGGTATTGCAAACCTGGGTTACCCCAAACAAGTAGAGGTTGCCGAGATATTGGGTGTACCGCGTGAAATTCTTTTTAGATAAATTTTTATTGATATAAATTATTAGTATAAATATAAGAGAAATTATTAAAAATGAGAACCGGAAACAAAACATTCGAAACTAGGGATTTTTACATAGCGGCGTTTTTAAAAGCAAAGGATATAAAGTTAATAAGGGCTGTTAGGGAAGGGAGATTATCTACTTTCTATTTTGTGAGGATAAGTGGTATAGATGAACTTATAGTAAATTTTTACAATTATAGTGAAATGGTTTGCGCCAATGAATTTAAAAACGCAATTCGTGATTTAAAAAGTCTAACTTACAATATTAAATAACAAATGAGGCAATAATAAAATGGAAAAAAGTTATCCTATTAAAATTTGGAGTGGTCTATTATCTGATGGACATACCCAAAAGATAGAAAATTCCTTGTGGGAATTTATTTGGTTAATTAATAAAGTAACAAAAGAAGAAAATGGAATTGGGTATGTACTGAAGGGAAAACCAGTAAAGGTGCGAGAAATAGCGGAGGGTTTAAAAAGAAACCATAGGTCGGTTTTAAGACATTTAGAAAAACTTAAAAAAGCTGGATATATAAATCTTAAAAGATGTCCTTACGGTTTTATCTTTACAATAAATAACTCTAAAAAGTTTCAAGAGAGAGTGTACAAAAATGTGCAATCTGAAAATAGAGAGAGTGTACAAAAATGTCCGAGAGAGTGTACAAAAATGTCCGAGAGAGTGTACAAAAATGTGTCAAACAAATTAAGATATAAATCTGATATAAATCTTGATAATAAACCCCCCAAAAAACAAAAGGGGGGTATTAAAAAAATATTTAATAAAGAATCAATAGAGTATGGGTTATCTTTTTACTTATTTGAGAAAATTAAAAAGAATAATTCAGAATCAAAAGAACCCAACTTCCAGAAGTGGGCTAGGGATATGGATTTAATGATAAGAATTGATAGCAGAGACCCGGAGAAAATTAAGCAGATAATTAATTGGTCGCAGAAAAATGATTTTTGGCTTAAGGTCATATTAAGCCCAAGCAACTTAAGAAAAAATTATGACCGGTTAGAAATACAGAGAGGGGAGCGAAGGGGGGGAAATAATAATGGACGTAAAAAACTTGATAACGAGAGAGACTACACAGAAAAAGAAATGGCAAGAATTGAAAAGGGAGTATTCGGATAAAACTAAGTGTCCTTATTGCGGTAAAAAATTTGAATGGGGAAGTATCATAAAATGTTATATACCTTCCTGCGATTGTCAGGAAAAAATAAACCTTAAAAAAGAAGAAGAAAAAATAGCAGGGGAATATTTTAATAATAAGGTTAAATTAATTAAATCATATGCAGGTATGGAAAAAAGATTTCAGGATAAGACGTTCGATAATTATAATAAAACCCAAAACCCAAAAGCCTATGAAGAAACTTTTAATTATGTCAAGAATTTAAAAAATAATTTAAGTAAGGGTAAGGGGTTAATTCTAACCGGTACTGTGGGTTCCGGTAAAACTCATTTAATAGCATCCATGATTGATTATATAGCAAAAGCATACACGAATTGGATTGAATCCGGGGATATAATTTTTATAAATACCGTAGAGTTATTATCTAGGATAAAATTTAGTTTTGGTAACAATACAACAGAAAAAATAATAGAGCCATACGAGGATTGTAAACTTTTATTCATAGATGATTTAGGGGTAGGCAAAATAACAGATTGGACGGTGGGGATTTTATATAAAATTATAAACAAAAGATATGAAAAAAAACTATCTATTATTATAGCAACCAATATGAGTATACCGGAACTTAAAGATACTCTTGATGAAAGATTATTTAGTAGGATTTTAGAGATATGCAAGGGGATAAAATTAACGGGAAGAGATTATAGATTAGTGAATATTTTGCCTGGTACAGACATAAATAATACCGCCCCAATACGAACGTAATATATATAATTATAATAAATATATATATGCTATATATTAAATATATAATAAGGATATTAAAATAATTGTGGCAATTTAAAATAAAACCCGATTTAAGTATCAAAGTAGTAGCTATAAGTTACTCGCAGAGATATGGATCTTAATAAAATGCCACTATAAATACTATATCAGTATATATTATATTTAATATTAATAAATAATATAAATTATATTATAATTATTATTAAAATATAGTTTTAAAAAGTAGTTAAAATGTTAAATTCTTATATATCCACAATACTCATTAAAATTAAAAAGAAAGATCAATAATGTCTAAAATACAAATTTTATTGAGATAAAAGAAGTAATTTATAATCAATAATTATTGTATTGAAGCAAGTAACCATGAAGATTAGTAACATAGGTATTAAAGGGCAAAAGATAATAATGGGGGTTGGGATTTTTATAGCAATAGTATTGGTATTATTAGGTATCTATTATTTTAGAAATAACTGGAACTATACAATTTATTCCGATAGTGGAGACTTAGAAGGGAATACTTTAATGCTTAGTGCTACAGATATTGTTTATTATGGTCCTGATATAGGTTACGATTCTGATTTTGATTATGAAAATGATGATTGGTTTGATAAAGGTGTACATCCTTATAGTGGTATGGAGTACACAAACGGAATAATATGTATATATACCTTGTCTTCAAAGTGGGATAGAAAAAATACTGATCGAAGTTATTTACCACTCTACATAGTTGGAAATGTTTATAGAGTTAGTAATGAGTATTCTAATAGTGATATTGAATATTTTAATAATGAAATTGATAAGAGGTATTACAAGGATTATTGGGATAGCTATTATGATTATTAGTTATCCTGGTGGGAAAAAATAAGGAAGAGAGGAAGCAAAGAATAAATGCAAGCACTCAGAATTATTTGTTACATAACTTGTGGAAGTACAATATTAATATGGCTTACATATGGTATTTTTTATAGAAGAAACAAGAAGTTAAAGATAGTAGGGATAGCTTCTGCTGTTATTTGGGCTATAACGTCAATTATAGTGTACGGTACTTGATATAAAGGACAGTATAAATGGATAAAATGAAAAAATCATTAATGATCATAGCAATGGTAGCAATAGTAGCCATAGCAGGATCGTTGGTTTATTACTATGTTTTCTTTAGACCTGGAATAGAAAAAGCAGAGATAAAAGAAGAAGCACTTAGAAAAGAAAATTTAGAGGAGTGCTTAAAAGAAGCAGAAGATTATAAAAAAACAGCTCTGGAAAGTTTTTTAGAAATAAGCCCAAGTGATGCACAAACTGATAAAATCCTGGAATTTTTACAAGAAGAATACCAGAATAGGGTAGATGCCTGTGCTATGTTATATGGTGAATAAAAAGTTTATAAAACCCTTTGTTTTTATAAGACCTCTTAGTGGGGATAGCTAACGTACCTAAAGTAATAGCTTTGAGAGGTTATCTTACATTGTCTTACATACTATAAGCGTACTCCTTTTTTTATGGGTACTCTTACTACTTTTTGATACTTTTGTGCTTGAATTGGATAGTATTCTTTTTTTAGGTGTTTTTGTATCCATTTTTATCAATTCTATCAATTTTCTATCCAGTTTGTGCTTAATAATAATATAGCCCTTTTGTTTATAGGAACTCTAGGAGGGTGCTATAAGTGTAGGGTAACTAAGCATGGTTTGCAGGGGGGGGTATGCCTCTTAAGCTATCCTAAATACAGCGTAAACATGCTTTAAAACGCGCTACAATCGCTCCTAAGAGCTTATAGGTATTACCGGTTATAACCATTAAAGAAGCTATTTGAGCCATAAACCTAATGATTTTAAGATCTATGTTTCCCGGCTATTAAACCACTATTTAACTTAATTCTTTGCTATTTGTTACGCATCTTACTTGACATCATAACATTATAGTGATATGTTACGTATAATATACATAATACGTAACAAAGAGGTGATATTATGAATACAAGAAGAAAAAAATTACCAGTTGTCCTAGAGCCTGAAGAAGCCCAAAGTTTGCTATCAATCCCTAATAAGCGATATATAACCGGGATCAGGAATAAAGCTATTCTGGCATTAATGCTTAACTTAGGCTTAAGAGTATCTGAAGCAGTGAACCTGAAGCCCGGAGATCTTAACCTAACAAACCGAAAGCTAAGAGTAGTAAACGGCAAAGGCGGAGTTGATAGGGATTTAATCATTCCGGAATATACAGCAGAGATCTTAAAGGAATGGAAAAAAGCAAAGCCTAAAAACAGCCGTTACTTCTTTACTACCATAAAGGACAAAAGCGAGGGCAAATTTGCTTCTTCTAAGGGAAGCCAACTATCAGTCAGGTATATTCAATTTATGGTTAAAAGGTATGCTAAAAAAGCTGGGATAGATAAAAACGTTACACCGCATACCTTAAGGCATACATTTGCAACAGACTTTATAAGGCAAGGGCAAAATGTAATGAAGCTAAAAAAGATTTTAGGACATTCCGATATAAGCACTACTCAGATATATGTTACCCTGGCAAATAAGGACATAGAAGAAGCTATGAATGGCTTTAAAGAGTTTAAAGCATGACCCGGAAATATCTACATATCATACAACCTAGCTGAACTGATACTGATTATTAAGAAAATGAAAGAAGATAATATTAAAAACGGTTTGGGAGAAGATATTGGATTAATAGTGTTAATGGGGGGAGTTGGATTTGACCTTAGGGACGTAGTAGATTTAGCCGAATGGTCAGACGAAGAATTTAAGATATCGTTTAAAAAACTTTTAGGTTGAGCGCAAAATTAAAAAGTTGTTTGGGGGGTCAGGAACTGGACAGAAGAAAACACAGCGATATAAACATATAACAATACAGGATATATACCATAAATAAATCTAAAATATAGTAGCCTTCTAAAAGGGGCTATTTTTTTATATATAACAATAATTATGTCTTATCGGATAGCCATAACCAACTATCCCCACAGGTAGGATATGACAAAACCTGTATATTAAAGAAATCGTAGGGTGGGGTATTGTATATAAGGGCTTTCATTTCCTACACCCCCATACTCTACTATGCAATATATGCTATAGGGAGGGGGCTGTCCCCCATTTTGATTTTTACAAATAAGAGATGTTGAGTGCTTGTTTCAATGGAAGGTAATTTTCAAACATAAGGGGTATTGGCTAAGGGTATCAATAAAACATAAATCCTAAACACAGGGGATAAATTCTAAAAACATTTATGAGGTAAAAAAATTATGGGTTATGTGTTAAGCAACTATGAAAGAGAAACAATAATAAATTACAATGATGGTGATAATTTGGGCTCTGTATATACTTGCAATAAAGCACTAATGAGAAAACTCGATAAATACTGCAAGCAGAGACCGGATATATATAAACTGGTAGAAAAAGACGAGGTATCTAAGACATATGAATTTCCCAAAAAGTTAGTGAAGTTTAGATTGCCCCGGATACTTTCAAAAAAAGAAAAAGAGCGGTTAGGCTCAATGACGTTTGGGAGATAAGCCCCACTTCTAATAATTGGTCGAATTATGTGTCGCCTGTGTACGAATTAGGAATTAAAAAATTGATATAGTCTTATTAGATTTTAAGAAGGCACAAAGTGTTGCAATCAAGCAATTGCTTATAAAAAACAGATAATCTGTAAAAAATCAAAAAAATGGCGCAAAAGCACCTTTCGGGGTGTTTTTTTAATTAGGAAAGGAATTTAACTTTAAGTATAATCATAGAAAGATAGACGGTGGTTTTGATTTGGTATTAAAGAATGCTATAATATCTTAGCTATTTAGAGAAGAGGGGAAAATGAATAAAGTTATAGATTTGACTAATATTTTAAAACCTTTTTTAGGAAAAGATTTATGGGTTGCATTGGATAACTCCCAAAAAAAAGTTATTGCCAGTGGAAAAAACATTAAAGAAGTGGTAGAAAAGGCAAAAAGTATATCTAAGGAAAAACCAGTATTAATGCGAACCAAACAAGAATATAGTACTTATATTCCTAGTTCATAATGAGATTTCAATATACAAAAGTTAATTCTTTTTCACCATTTGGTGAATTAGAAATCCTAAAAGTACCAATTGTGAAAATAGAGTTTCCAGATACCGCATATAACTGCTTAATAGATTCAGGAGCTAGCATCTCACATATGCATGCAGAGTTTGGTAGATTTTTGGGTTTAAAAATAGAGAATGGTAGATATATTCCAAGCAAGGGAGTAAGGGGAATATCCTTTCCCTCATATATACATACCATCGAGTTCAATTTGGGTGGATATGGTTGCAAAATTGACGTAGCTTTTAGTGACTACCTAGACTTTGACACGGGTCTCTTGGGAAGAAAGGGCTTTTTTGATTTATTTAATATATATTTTTCTCAGTGTGATGATTTTTTTGAACTAAGACCGATTAATGCACAAGCATAATAAAACAATCTTATAAGAAAACTACAATAGAGACCCATTCGCGCCTTTTTTATTTGGAGGTAAAATTTTTTAAAAATGGCTAAAAAGCATAAATTAATGTAATTAAATAATCTAATATAAAAAATAAATAATTAAAGACGTTCAGATTTGAGCGTCTTTTTTTATGTAAAAAATATGAGCATGAAAATTAATATGAAAAAAGAAAAACTAAAATCAATTACCAGGATAAATATATCCTCTTCTTTTGCTGAATATAAAAATTACCTAAAAATAAAAAACAAAGCAGATTCCACGATTGCCGATTATTCGGCTAACGCATTAAAATTAATCAAATATCTTATACAAAATGATATTGATTCATATAAATTGAATATCAGGAATATTGAAAATTATCTGGCTAAGAATAAGAGAAAAACTATATCTAACAATACCTATGCAAAATTTGTTAATTGTACCAGGATTTTCTTAAGCTTCCTCTATGATCGGGAATATTTAAAAACCGATATTGCAAAAAAGATTGAGCCTGTCGGAAAGATTCAAACAATTGAAAGGGTCATTCTATTCGAAAATGAGATAAAAAGAATTGAAGATTATATAAGCGGTAGAGAATACAAAGACATTGAAAATTTAAGAGACCTTATAATCTTTTATCTAGGTATTAACTGCGGTTTGAGACGTCAGGAAATAATCAATTTAAACTGCAATGATATTGAACTTGATGAAGGGAATAATCCCTTTTTAAAAGTAATAGAATCAAAAGGTAAAAAAAGCAGAATAGTTTATATAAACAGTAGCTTATTTTCTCTCATTAGGAAATATAAAAGAATGTCCAGAAAATATAAAGGGGCGCTGGTAAGGGGTAATTTTGGCAAAAGAATTACAAAAACATCACTTCAAAATATAACTAGAAGAATATATAAGCAGTCCGGGGTTTATAAGAAAGGTTTGAATATCCACAGTTTGAGGCATACTTATGCTGAAAGATTAAGGAAAAATAAAAATGATATTGCAACGATAAGTACACTTTTAGGTCATTCTAGGCTAGATACTACAATGGCTTATTTCCACGTTAACAGGGAAGATTTAATAAAAGCAGTTTTATAATTTATCAATAGCCTTAGCCAACTGGCTGTTATTAAAGTTGATGTAGACTTTAGTGGTATCAAGACTCTGATGGCCTAGTAGCCTTTGAATCTTGAATAGATCAGCCCCAGATTCAATCAGGTGGGTTGCAAAGCTATGCCTGAATGAATGAGCGGAGTATCCTTTTTTGGCAAGACCTGAAAGCCTAAGATACATTCTTAGCATATCCGAGAAACTTCTTTTACAAAGACGCCTGCCGGCTTCACCGATAAATAAGGCATTGTTTTTAAGCGGTAGCCTTAAGTTTAGGTAAGCGTCAATTAATGGTAAAAGATTTCTGTGAATTGGAATGATGCGGTCCTTATTTCCTTTACCTGACCTTATAAGAAGAGTATTTTTTTCAAGGTTAAAATCATTCCAGTCTAAATTTAGTAACTCGGCTCTTCTGATACCAGTATAGTAAAGAGCGGAGATTATAAGCCTGTCTCTGACTTTATTTTTTCTGCAACGGGCAGGGCTGAATTCAATTGATGATATGAGCATATTAAATTCAGTTTTAGATATTATTTTAGGGATTTTGTTTATTTTTTTAGGAACTTTAATTTTGCGTGAAGGATTTTTAGAAATTATTTCTTCTTCTTCCAAGTAGTTAAAAAAGCTTTTTGTAATTGAAATTACCTTTGAAATTGAAGTTTGGGATAACCTGCGGGATTCCTTAGCATAAAAAAAGTATTCTCTTAGTAGGGAAGTGGTAACTAGGTTTAAATCAATTATATTTTTAGCAGAAATAAACTTGGAAAGTTTTAAAAGCTCTTTGTTATAATCATAGTTTGTTTGTGCAGAACAAGATCGCTCAATTGAAAGATAGGCCAGAAACTTTGTTCTGTAGCAACTAATGTCCATAGTTTACCACCCCTTTTATGGTGCATTTTTTCATGGTAAACTAAGAAATTTTGATTAACTTGGTACAGAACCCGGCTTACAGGCTAACTCCAACTATTTTTAGTGCTATAAGCCGATTAAATAGGGTATATTTCTTAGGTAATCTTTGTAATTTTTACACTATATAAGCTTAATTAGACAGTTTCAATTATACATGTGATCAATATTATTTCAATTTGTTTTTCTATTTAGTACAATAATTTTTAGTATTAAAATTTTTAAATTGTAGATGATTACTCCGTTTTAATATAATAGATATTGCAAGTAGAAAATAAAATGGTAGGGGAGTATTACTGTCAGAGCATTTACCATAATTACCCCCATGAGTCCGATAAAGTTTAGCAGTGTATAGGTTATTTTTGTACTTCTTCTAAGCATGTATCCTCATTATATAATTGACTATAAGGTAAATATGGAAAAGTTATGATAATACTTAATATTATTTATTTAATATTACTGCAAAATAAATAATATTATCTAAATGAATTCTATTTAAAAATTAACATCTGCTGCTCCAGGGAACTAAAATTTCTTATTTTTATTTTTAAGAAAATCAGGTATAATACACTTTTTTGTTATTTAATTATCACTTACTATACTAGGGTCATAAAATGGCTAAAAAGAAAATCATTATTGTCGGTTCTGGTATTGGTGGACTCTCTGCAGGATGTTTTGCACTGATGAATGGATTTGATGTGACCATTTTTGAATCACATAATAAAGCCGGTGGCTTATGCACATCCTGGAAAAGAAAAGGTTACACTTTTGACGGAAGTATTCATCATCTTGCCGGTTTGAGTCCGGATTCGAAATTCGGGAAGTTATGGGAGCAATTGAAAGTTTTTCCCAATCCTTTATTTTTTTATTCAGAGATGGTGAGTGTAGAAACTCCCGATGGCAAAGCTCTGTATATTTCCCATGATCTGGAAAAATTGGAGAAGTATCTTAAAGAAATATCTCCCGAGGACAAAAAAGTCATAGATGAATATCTAAGTATTATCAATAAAATCAAAAAAATCGATACACTTGAAATTGGATTATGGAAAATAGGGGATTTCATAAAGAATTTTTTTAATTTTATACAGATAACGAAATTTATGAAAGTAGGAATGAAGGATTTTGCCGATAGGTTTAAAAATCCTTTTCTTAAGAAAACTTTCAGGTTTATCCAGTATGATTGGGAAGATATTCCACTTCCGGTCCACGCCAATTTCATGGCTAATTGTGCCAGAAAAAATTATGGATGGTACATGGGTGGTTCGATGGAATTTTCCAATAAAATAAAAAATCATTTTATGGAACTGGGAGGAAATATAAAATATGACAGCGAAGTAATAAAAATCCTCGCAGATGATGATTCTGTAAATGGTGTGAGATTAAAAGACGGGACGGAATATAATTCCGATTATGTTATTTCAAATTCTTATGGTTATCATACTATTTTTCATCTACTTGGCGGTAAATATATTTCAAAAAAACAAGAAGACTTTTATTCCCAACCGAGCGATGAAGCGAAAATGGGAATCCACGTATCATTTGGTATAAAAAGGGATATTTCGAAAGAACCCCATGCCATTATTATATTTCTTGATAATGAAGTTAAGATTGCAGATAGAACCAGAGAAAGAATAAGCATTGAACTTTTTGGTTTTGATAAAACATTTGCCGGGGATGGAAAGGGAGTTTTAAAAGTGATCTATGATACCTCATTTTCATTCTGGCGTAATTTATATCAGGATGAAAAAAAATATCGTGAAGAGAAAAACCAGGTTGCCCGCAAGACGTTAGACTTGCTGGAAAAAAGATTTCCCGGAATTACCGGGCAGGTAGAAGTAATAGATGTGGCAACTCCTATAACAACACAGAGATATACGTTTAATGCAGAATCATACGGGTCCCAATTAAAAATGAGTTCTAAAGATTTGCTTGATTCATTATTAAGTAAACCAAAAACCCTTCCAAAATTAAAGAATTTTTACATGGTCGGCCAGTCCGTGGGCGGCAGTGGGATTCCCGGATGCGCGTTAATGGGAAGAAATGCAGTAAGAGCAATTTGTAAAAAAGAGAAAATAAAATTTAACTAAAGGATTCCATGCAGCGCGAGGAGCAGCTTGGTATTATTTAAAATTGGCAAAAGTAAGTAGAACAACTTTCTTCATTATTAGAATAAATAAGGAAGCTGTCAATATAATTTCTCATATCTGTTTTTGCTCTTTTTTGCAACGCAAACTAAGAAATTATATCCTATCCAGAATAGTGCCCGGCTTACAGGCTAACTCCAAAATAATTTAATCCTTATATTTGAAAAAATTTCCTTATTTGGCACAGTATGTATAATTGTCTATCCTAATAGAAAGTTATATAATTTAAAAATAACATTTTTCTCGGGTAATAATACATTATTAATACCACAAAAATTATTATAAAATCTGTATAATATCAAAGTAAAGCATTTTAGAATTTGTGCCTGTGAGTAAAAAAATAGGATTTGATAATGAAAAATATCTAAAAGAGCAGAGTCTTGCAATTCTTAAACGTATGGAGAAGTTTGACAGCAAGCTTTACCTTGAATTTGGAGGGAAACTTTGCTTTGATTATCATGCAGCCAGGGTTCTTCCCGGTTATGATCCAAATGTAAAAATACGGCTTCTGCAAACTCTCAAAGATAAAATTGATATTGTACTGTGCATCTATGCTGGCGATATTGAAAAAGGTAGAGTCAGAGGAGACTTTGGGATAACCTATGATACAGCAACATTTAAGCTGATTGACGACCTTCGCAGATGGGGATTGGATATCGTTGCAGTAGTGATAACACGTTTTAAAAACCAGAGGCTTGCATTAATCTTTAAAAATAAACTGGAGCACAGGGGTGTTAAAGTCTATCTTCACTATCCTATTGATGGATACCCGGCAGATGTGGATGCCATATGTAGTGATGAAGGTTTTGGCAAGAATGAATATATACAGGCAGGTAAGAAAATTGTAGTGGTTACAGCCCCGGGCCCCGGTAGCGGTAAGCTTTCAACCTGTCTTTCACAGCTTTATCATGATTATAAGAAAGAGATTAACTCGGGTTATGCAAAATTTGAAACATTTCCTATATGGAATCTGCAACCTAAGCATCCTGTCAACATTGCTTATGAAGCAGCAACTGCTGATATAGGGGACTTTAATCTTATTGATCCATATCACCTTAATAAATACAATGAAAGCGCAACAAACTATAACCGTGATGTGGAAAGTTTCCCGATATTAAAACTTATCTTTGGCAGGATTATAGACAGAAAAAAAAATCTGCCCATGTATAATTCACCTACTGATATGGGAGTAAACTGTGTAAAATCCGGGATAATAGATGACGAAGCTGTCCGGGAGGCGTCAAAGCAGGAATTAATCCGCCGTTACTTCCGTTATAACAAAGAATATATAATGGGTATAGAGAAGAAAGAAACTGTTGAGCGGGTATCTTTTTTAATGAAAGAGCTTGAAGTAAAAACTTCTGATAGGAAAGTAGTTAATATTGCACAAAAGACTGCAGAAGAAGCAGAACTTAAAGGGAAGGGCAATGAAGGCATCTTCTGCGGTGCGGCCTTAGAACTTCCTGATGGCCGTATTGTTACCGGGAAAAATTCAAAACTTATGCATGCATCTTCAAGTCTGATAATTAATGCTATAAAAATTTTATCAAATATACCGGATGAAATATTTTTACTTTCACCACATATTATTAATCAGATATCAAAATTAAAAAAAGGTATTTTTAAAGCAGAATCAGAAAGTCTTGACCTGGAGGAAACTTTGATTGCACTTTCTATAAGCTCTACAACAAACAACACTACAGAGTTAGCAATGGGAAAACTTAACCAACTGGGAGGATGTGAAATGCATATGACTCACATACCAACTCCCGGGGATGAGGTTGGATTAAAACATTTAGGAGTAAATCTAACTACGGATGGTAAATTTTCTTCCAGGAACTTATTTGTGATTAAGTAATATGAAGCTATCAATATAATTTCCCATATTTGCATTTATATCTTTTTTGCAATATAAACTAAGAAATTATATTCTATTCTAAATAGTGCCCGGCTTACAGGCTAACTCTAATAATTTTTTATGCTATAAGCCGGTAAGGTAGAACATAACTGACCTTACCCTAATCTTTAGTCCAGTTTTCAAGTTGGGACCTTCGAACTGTACTGAGTGATCCAGTAGCTAACAGTTATGTATCTATAGTTGGTTTTCAATGGGAAGGAATTGGTTCCGTCGCAAAAACGCGCGGTGAATATCCTGATAAAAAAATCATGTAGACAGAAACAGAATGTGGCAACTTTCACTGGAAACCTGGTTTTGACCCCGATCGTCCTCAGAATGACTGGGCATATGGCATATATACCTGGAACAAAGTAAAAGCCTTTTTTAATGAAGGGGTAAATTCATATTTGCTGTGGAATATGGTGCTGGATGAAGAGGGGAAAAGTATAGATTCAGAGAGGCCCTGGCCTCAAAATGCAGCAATTGTAGTAGATAAAAATACAAAAAAAGTTATTTACACGCCAATGTTTTATGCTTTTAAGCATTTTACTTTTTTTGTAGAGCCGGGAGCCCAATATGTAACTGTTATCAGCAAAGAAGATAATGCAATTGCCTTTTTAAATCCGGATGGTGAACTTATTATTGTATTACAAAATGATGAACAGAATCCAAAAACTTTGAGTGCATGTTTTGGTGAATACGTATTTACTATTACATTACCCGGGATGTCCTGGAGCACCCTTGTTGTACCATACCTTTAATGAACATTTTAAAAGCAGCTAATTAATAAAATACGTGTTTTTTAAAGCCAAACTTTCAAAACTTTAAAGTTAATAATTTTTTATTCTTTACCGTCCCAACAATAAAGACAGAGTTTTTCTTTGGGTAAGCCTATGGCTTTTACCATGTCATCAATCGATTG
>Ga0307437_1001385_pt1 | contig 16264 bp, 21 predicted proteins | sample SalMarWE160390MG_FD_202146 | JGI IMG/M metagenome (GOLD analysis project Ga0307437, IMG submission 202146) | Salt marsh sediment microbial communities from the Plum Island Ecosystem LTER, Massachusetts, United States - WE1603-90 | ecosystem: Environmental > Aquatic > Marine > Intertidal zone >...
TAACGTAAATTTCACCCTGATGAAATGGCCTTCGGATTTCATTGGGCAGGCGGGGTAAATCTGTTTGGTCCCAGTGAAATACCCTAAAGGGTTTCTGCTGCGAGCCCCAGTTAAATGACTGCTAAAACGGATTTAACCCGTGTACCATCTTCCGGAGCTACCGGGCAGGCGGGGTAAAAATTTCACCCCAGTACATTTTCCGAAGCTACCCCAATGAAATACGCTACGCTGTTACGTCGTGAATTCCACGGGGCACTGTGTAAACTTATCGGCCCAACGACGCATGATCCATTCTTAATTCCAATCCTCGCATGATTGTCGTATGAAGCGGGAAGCCTTTACCCTATCCGACTGAGGTTCGGATATGCCCCAAATCCTCTGTAATTTAAGAAGTGAGAAAAGGAAAGACGCTTTCTCATCACAGTACAATATGACTACGAGTATATTTTACGAGGCAGGCAGAGAATGTAGGAACCTTATCCAGCGAAGACTTCATTAAAAAAATGATTCTTGTCGAGAAGCTTCTGCCACTGCCGATGGCGTTTGACACTTTCCATCCTTTTCTTGTTGGGCAAATTCATAAATCGAATAGCTTCTACCGGCCCAAGTTCTTTAATGAGCACCTGTACCCCTAATTTAATTACACTCTCTTCGTCCATGTATTTTTCGGTTCTCATCGTAAGCCCTCCTTCTCACAATAAGCCACTGGAGTGCCGCACCATACACCAATCTTCTGCATCAGACACTTTTTTATCAGCTTGTCATCGCATGTTATAAATTCAGCGCCGTAGGACTCTGCAAAGGCTACGTGTGCAGTTGAACCAACTCTTCTGCTCTTTCACGTATGCTCGATAAGTCACCTTTGCTTGGTTCCCCAATTTCATCCAGAATTGTTTGCAGCTTAATGCGCTCAACAGCATCATCAATAGCTCGAATTTCCACATTGTGCGCGGGAGATACAAGCAACTTGAATTTCCCTTCTTTCGTTTTTGATAATATCAAGTTTACAGCCTCTGTTTCAAGCTTTATCCTCATAAACCGTTGGTCATCGAATGGCCTGCTCAAAGCGCATACATCCATGTAAATGAATTTAGGCATATTCCGTTAATTATAATGGGGGACTTTTGTGCAGAGATTGCATAACTTTTTTACCCTAAGAGCGTTAGGAGCGTATAGCTGGTTTGTTTGGTCTGTTTGGTCTGTTTGGACAACATTATATTTCAGATGGAAGTGATTCACGTTGTGAATAGAATTTAATGCTTCGCATTGGAAGTGAGCCTAAAGGCTGGAATTCTTTTTGCTGGCGTTATGTGAATCTCGGGTCCTTCGAACTCAGCTGAGGTTTACCTTGTAAATGACTCCTAAGTTTTGCCCTTCAACGGCTCAGTTTTGATAGATTATTCCATTTATTACCTAAAATCCGCGGTCCAACGTTTCTCCAACCTGACTTAATAATCTTCTAAGCTTGGGGCTGAACGCGATTCCGGCTTTATTCAGTTTTGTCATCTTCTCCAATTCTCGTCAATATGCGAGCAAGCATGACAGAATCAATGTGTAATCCGACAGCCTTTAATCGCTCAATTTCAGGTCTGGCCAAATTAAGCAAACCTTTTCGTTTGGCCAACAGGATTAAACCCAGAGAACCAATCAAGGATATATCAAAAAGCGCAGCGCACTTACGTGCCTGTAAATCGTCTAAAACAACCCCTGTCCCAGATTTTTCTAATGCCAGGGTCAAAACCTCGCTTTCGCCTCTACCAAGATCCCATGCAGCTATTGAAGGATTTATTTTTGAAACATTCTACTTTACGACTTCGGAACCGTAGGAAATTTCTGAGAGATAGGATTCAATTGGCCTTTTGGCCTCAACTTCTCGGATAACGCCTTCCGGAATGATCCATATTTTGGCTAATGGACTCACTGTTTTTAAAAGATCAGCTTTCCCAAGCAATATTATGGGAGAGGCATCGAGCACCCAATTTTCATTCATAACCAGCCTCACGAAGGACTTCTTCCGCTGAATACTGAAAAGGGGATACATTGAATTTCGATAGTTCCATCAAAAAGTCCTCGCGACTCATGCCAGCTATTTCAGCAGCTTTCTCTTGCGAGACTACCCCTATTTCGTACCATTTAACCGCCGCAGTCAGGCGTATATCTTTCGCAAATTCTTCTGGCGTCTTCTTAAGTGCTGAAAATACGCCTAAGGGCAATGTTAAATGTATCGTCTTAGTTTCCATGTTATTTTCCTCTTAATTGGGTTAATGACAGACACGAATTTATTGGACCCCAGTACAATGCTTTGCACTTATTTGAAGTGGGACGTCCTAAGTTATTAAGTTCCGTCGCTTCTGACAGTGAGTGGGCTTCATTGTATACAGCTCCGCCCCTTCGGTTACATAGTATATGGGCTTGGTTGCTTCTTGTAATCGATCTCACTGGCATTTCTTAGCATAATGGGGGACGTTGTTTACCATTTAGGTTATTTGCAACTCTACTTTCAACTTTTCGTTTTTGTCATACCAGTGAAATATATTGAGTCGATTGACTGTCATTGCCTCCAAGCTAATTGCTGTAGAATAGGCAGATATCATCAGGAATATACCTTAGATTTCACGGCACAGGAGAAAAATCTTCCCTTTTTCAACATTTTGACTGACCGTCGGGGGACTTAATGACAAAACTTCAGCCACCTGAGTGCCTCTATATCCTAGATTCCTGATTGCTGCGTACGCTACTACAGATCGGGCATAAGCCAGCTTCCTCTTCCGACTGGAAGATTTAATCTCTTCAATAGATACTCCCATGTACTGAGCTACAGCATCTATTAGCTCTTCAAGAGACATTCTTTTTTCTATGAGGCTTTCAAAAATCTCTCCAGCCTCCCTTAAAACTTCATTAACGAAATCCCCACTACCTAAAATCCTTTCATCGCCCTTTCCACGCCCGCCACCCGCCCGGCATCGCGAGGCGCAGCCGAGGCGGACTGGTCGCGAGCCTGCGCTCGCTCAGGCGAGGCGGGCGGGGAAGGATTTTCGATCCTGATCGTCTTTAAATATCTCTCTTCCTTCAATTCCTCTGGCCATGACGTGCTGGAGGAGGCCGGGTGAGTCTAGTCTTGGTTGGCGGGGCATGGCAAAAGCTTGTGGCTGTTAGCTTATAGGCGCATAGCTCATGGGGTTTATAGCTGATTGCTGCCGGCAATTAGCTGGAAATGCTTGGAAAGAACGACAGCTTGCCGGAGCTTCAAAGATTTATCGAGATTGAATCGAATCTTCTCCGACCTTGTGTATGAGGTCTTTTTCTAATACTAAATTTTCCGTAGAGATATTAAAAATATCAGCCAAAGAATATCTGTCAGTAGCATCCAGTACTTCTAAGCCAATGAGTTTGCCGCTTTCATCAAGATCCAGATTCAATCCTTCTTCTATCTCCACTGTGCGAGCCACATATGTCTCTTGTAAACGCAGGTAGAGGGCATCAACTTCTTTATCATATTCAATTCTCATCGTTATCACTCTCCCTTGGCCATGGCAGTAATCACGATCACATCCTCGCCTTCGGGTTTATACGTTATTTTCAATAACCTGCCTTCAATTGTTTTGAAGGCATTTCTTCTTCCTTTTTTTATGTCCGCTATTGTGTCAGGGTTAGTTATGGCCGTTCTTACTTCCTCTTCAGTTATCTTTCGCTATTTCATTTGCCTTCTGGCGTGTCTGCAAAACCTAATTTCCATTACAACGAGTTTTCAAATCTACTTAATAGTATATCATTTTTTGATGATATGGAAAACGTCTATAATGTGACTTTGGGTACATAGGATTATAAGAATCTTTCTCCTCTCAAGATCCAAAAACCTAAAAAGGGGTTAAACCTTAATTGGGGAACCCTTACGGTATTATGAGCAGCAGGTTTCGCAGGGCATTTTTAGCATAAGGGATTAGCGGGGTGCAATGATATTTTGGTCTGTTTGATTTGTCTCCTTGAGAACCTTATGAGCGTTGGGATCGTTGGGAGCGTTAATATCGTTATTATCTTTGGGAGCGTTGAGAGCGAAGGTAGCGCAGGAGGCCGTCTATGATCTGCATTGTTTTCAACGCTTGGCTATAGATTTCCTGAAATGCTTCCTCATCCAAGTACTTCTGATCCAGCACTACATATCCACAATTCTAATAGGGGCGATCCTATATTCTCCTGTCAAGACCAAAAAATCTTTAAATCTGCTTTATTGGGGTTGTTTATTCGAGATATACCACTCAATTGTTTTCTGTAGCCCCTCTTTGAAACTCGTTTTTGCCTTAAAACCAAATTCCGTAAATGCCTTTGTTGTGTCCAGCATTCTTCTTGGCTGCCCATCGGGTTTAGTGGTGTCCCAGACAATCTCCCCCTTGAAGCCTGTTAATTTCACAATAAGATCCACTAAATCTTTTATTGAGATTTCGAATCCAGCTCCGATGTTGATGGGATCACTCTTGTTATACCGTTCCATAGCGAGGATGATTGCCTCTGCGGCATCCTCTACGTAGAAGAATTCTCGGGTAGCTTTGCCGGTACCCCAAACGGTAATTGGTTGATCTCTGTCTGGTTGGTTTGGTCCGTTTAATCTTTGAAATGCGGCTTCTTTGCCGCCCATGGCGTCCACTACCTTTTTAATCAAGGCAGGTATAACATGGGAGGATCTGGGATCAAAATTGTCCCCCGGTCCATACAGATTGACCGGTAAAAGGAATAGAGAGTTAAAACCATACTGCTTGCGGTATGCCTGAGATTGCACCAGCATCATTTTTTTTGCCAGGCCATAGGGGGCATTTGTCTCCTCAGGGTAGCCATTCCACAGATCCTCTTCCTTAAATGGAACAGGGGTAAACTTTGGATAAGCACAGATCGTACCGAGGGCTACAAATTTTTCGATGCCCCGGAGATATGCCTCATGCATCAACTGTATGCCAATTATGGCATTTTCATAGAAGAGGGAGGCGGGGTTTTCCTGATTAAACCCAATGCCTCCGACTTTTGCAGCAAGGTGGATGACGATCTCAGGTTTCTTGTCCTCGTACATACGGCGGATGCCGTTTATGTCGATGAGGTTATACTCGGGGAGATCGGCAATTGAGATGGTGCTGCAACCCTGTTCTCTGAGCTTACGGATCAGGTGCGTGCCGAGGAAGCCCTTGCCGCCTGTGATGATAATTCGCTTGTTCTTTGCCCTCATTTCTCCCTTACCCCCTCATAAAGAGAGAAGTTGTGGTCAGTGTAAGAAAAACCTTTCTGAGCAGAAGCCTTTATTCCCTCACCAGGTGACTCCAGACCCGCCATCAAAAGATCATAGTCAACCATGATTTTAATGAGTTCCTCAAATGTAGTGCGCGGCTGCCAGTTTAACTGTTTTTTTGCTTTCGAGATATCTGCCTGGAGATACTCCACATCAGTCGGACGAAAATAGCGGGGATCAATCTCTATCAGTTGATCACCGATACACAGGATGTTGGATACGCTCGAGGTTAATGAGCGAATGACACCTCTCTCTTTACTCCCTTTATCCTTCCATTCAAGCTCAATGCCGATATAGTCAAAGGCCTTTTCTACAAATTCTTTCACGGAATGGCTCTCACCGGTACCTACCACATAGTCATCAGGTTGATCCTGTTGAAGCATGAGCCACATCATTTCTGTATACTCAGGAGCAAATCCCCAATCTCTGCGTGCATAGAGATTTCCCAGGTACAATTTCTTCTGTTTGCCTGCACACATATTTGCCAAGGCTCTGGTGACTTTTCTCGTTAAAAATGTCTCACCTCTTCGAGGACTTTCGTGATTAAACAGTATGCCGTTACACGCAAAAAGATTATACCCTTCTCTGTAATTGACTGTGAGCCAATAGGCATAGAGCTTCGATGCTGCATAGGGGCTTCTGGGGTAGAACGGCGTCCTTTCGTTCTGGGGAGGAGGAGCAGAACCAAACATCTCAGACGATGATGCCTGATAGTATTTTGTCTTTATACCACTTCTCCTTATTCCTTCGAGGAGCCTTGTGGTACCGATTGCAGTAATATCACCCGTATATTCAGGAATATCAAAACTCACCCTTACATGACTCTGTGCAGCAAGGTTATACACCTCATCAGGCTGGATATTATAAATCAGGTTTGCTAGTTGACCGGAATCTGAGAGATCTCCATGGTGCAGGAATAACCGTATCCCTTTCATATGCGGATCAGAATAAAGATGATCTATTCTCCCGGTATTGAATGTGCTTGCACGACGGATAATGCCATGAACCTCATACCCTTTGGACAGGAGTAATTCTGCAAGGTAAGAACCATCCTGACCGGTGATGCCGGTGATTAACGCCTTCATTCGATGCCTCTGGTTATTGGTCTATTTCGTTGATCTCGTCTGTTTCGTTGACTTGGTCTGTTTCAAACGTTAGGAGGGTTAAGATCGTTAAGAGCATCTCTCTGGTTTATCTCTTCTATTTCGTCTGTCTGGTCTATTTAGAGAGTCGAAGCGTCAACGGGTCAAGAAGTCAAAGAGCCAGAGGCCAGACAACTCCTGAACAAGGGCCATCAGGCGCTGGCAACGTGCGATACCTCCCTGGCATGCAGGATTTCTCCCTCTCGCAGAGATCGAATATCGGTCTCCTGAAGCGTCAGAACAGCTATCGTCTTACCTTCTGCGGCCACGAACTCAACTTCAAAGCCCTTCTTGCTGTACTTATGCACTACAGTCCCTATGTCGCCCCGCTTCAACCCATGAGCGTCGAAATCGCGGGTCAACGCCACCATATCCAATTCCTCTATCATGCGGTCCCCTCCAATCCTTTATGCAGGGTAAGATTCGGATTTCAGTTTAGAACGCTTCCGCCAATAGATGAAAGATTTGAGACAAGGAGCCATGAAGTACATGAAAAAAACGTTTCGGGGTCTAAAACTTTTTGGGCAATCCGGCTTGCTTCAGAACTGCATTGGCGGTGTGCCGGGATTTGATATGACTGTCGACGGCAAAGCGGATATTGGTGATCGGACTGTACCAGATCTCGTGACCTCCTTTTCCCCGCCTTTCGAACCGGCATCCGGCTTCTTGCAGGTGCTGCTTCAAGGTTCTGGTATAATCTGCCATTAGATTCAAGCAGTTTGGACAATCTCAAAGCGCCGTGTCATGACCTCAAATGGCACTTCTTGATCGATTCGCACTCCATTGGCATCGAGAAGCTCGGGAATGATAACCTTCAGTTTTTCGATCAAGCCCTCCATGGTGGCTTCTTCTGTAACAAGCCCAGGCACATCATCGCTCGTAGCAACCCATACGTTTGCTTCTTCATCCCACTCAGCTCGAATAAAAAACGGTTTTGCTTTCATAGCATTTCCTTTCTTAATGACTTGGTGTGGTTGGCCCCAGTGAAATACGTTACACTGTCACTTCGTGCCCCATTTAACTAACGGCTAAAACGGATTGAACGGAGCAAAGCTGAAATGATCGAGGGACATCCATTTGTAAATCAGAAACTCATTCAAACGTTGAAAGCGTTAGTATCGTTATGATCGTTGAGAGCGTTTGGACTATTGAGAAAAATAAGCATGAGAAGAGGTTTTATCTCCTATACAAAAGCACTATTAGGTGAGTGTGCTTTTAGTCTTACATCACTCCAGCTTTTCTCCTGCGGCCTCAAGCGTTCGTTGATACAAATCGTGGCTTATCCAAAAGCCGCTTTGATAAACAAGCCGGTCTAACTCGGGCTTTAAAAGTTCGATCACCTTCTCACTTTTGGCCCTCAGAAGCAGACCTATGATCCCTGTCTTCGGTATCCCATAAAGATCAGCAACCCGCCTCGCCTCCGTTTCGTCAACAAGGATAAGGGCCGCCTTTCTTTCCACTGCAAGTGCGATGACTTCCGCCTCGCCGTCATCCAAATCCCTCTATAAAGCTCGAACAAATGCAGTGCCACAAGGCGCTTCGACAGTTATCCAGCCCGAACTCTCACACTTTTGAACTTCTATAGCTACCAGGCGTCCTTCTCCAAGATCAACGACTTCTTTCCACACAGCCCGAGGGACAACTACCTGACCAAAAAACTCCTTCAACAGTCCAAGCCGGCCGATATTTCCCAAATGGATCAAGGTGGACGCATCACTAATGACCAAGGCCATAGCGTATATCTTCCTGAAGGTCTTCTGTCGTGTAATGCCTTGCTATACGGCGCTTTCCCAGTAACTCCTCAAACTGCCACCGTGTCATGCGGGCAAGCAACCGGGCCTTACCCAAAGAAAGCACGCCGCGTTGGTACAAAGCAAGGGCCAGCTCCTTTCGAAATTCATCTTCCATTTCCTTTTCCGGCAACTTGGTCCCCTCCAAGACCGCATAAGGAATCTCCAGCGTTAATCCCTTGTTTTCCATCTGCTTACCTCGACATTATTGTAGTGTTACGCTAAAAATACCAACTTCTTAAAGAGATATCAAGCCAAGAGGTGGACGGACGCAGTAATGGGGGACGCTCGTGCAGAGATTGCATAACTTTTTTACCCCAAGAGCGTTGAGAGCATATATCTGGTCCCGGTTGAATACCTGCGGGTGCTCATCTGGAGCCCCCATGTTACATAGCCTCTCAGGATTTAACGGGGTAAAAATTCAACGCGATAAATCTGTCGGGCCCCGGTGAAATGCCATGGTCTTTATTTATTAGACAGGATTTACCCCAGTGAAATGGTCTTCGAATTTCACGGGGCAGGCCGGATTGATTGGATTTGTTTATTTTCTCAGTTTCCGCCTGCCCGCAACGCTCTCGCTTGCGAGGCGGGCGGGGAAAAAACTGAGAAAGACAATCCTTTTACGGCGGAGGAAAATTCTGGTTTGTTTTGTTGATAAACTATTTAGCTGTTCAGCTCATTAGTTTATGAGCTTGGTAGCTCTTTTCTCCGTTTCTCCCGTTCTCCGGTTCACCGATTCTCATAGCTGGCCTGTCTCGTCTGTCTGGTCTATTTAGTCGGTCTCGTTGATTCGGTGTATTCCTTTTTCTCGCTAAGCTGGTGACCTTGAAATACGCACTCTCTCCCCTTTGATTGTGATTATTGCTCCAGCATCCAGGTCCTGCGAATGTTCACGAAGCAGTGTCTCCATCAATTTAATTCGCCTTTCAGAAGGTACATCGGGCAACCGAATTATCCCGGAATGGGCTATCCGATCAAGATAGGCGATCTGGCCAAAATCAGTATCTATAGTTATAAGAGTCCTTCCTTGCTCATATGCTATTTCAAGTAACGCTCTGTCACCAGGATCCGGACCAAGTGTGCGCGATTCAAGCACGTCATGCCCCTGACTATTGAGCCATTCAGCCAATCTTCGACCTGCGCACCGATCAACAAGGAATCTCATCTAATGCCGGCCTCTCATTCGGCTGTCACCCGGACACTGTCAAGAGAATCCTGAGCAATGACGGCATGGGCATAGGTAAAGCATGCCCTAATATCTTCCGGCTCAAGCTCCGGATAATCTTTCAGGAGTACTTCTACCGTCTCTCCCTGAGCAAGCAGGCTGAGGATTAATTCAACCGAGATCCTCATCCCCCGTATAATGGGCTTACCGCCAAAAATTTTGGGGTTCGCGGTGATCCGACTCATCAGTTTCTCGTCTGCCATTGTTGATTTCCTCCTCAAATACTAATGAAGCGGGATATTGGTAAAAAAGTACGTTTTATCCTTTCTCGTGAAACCGATCCTACGGTGTGTCTCGTCTATCTCGTCTGTCTAGTCTATCTGGTCTGTTTGGTTTGTTTGGTCTATCGGGTCAATTAGCTATTAAGCTGTTCAGCTCATTAGCGTATGAGCTTAGTAGCTCTTTTCTCCGTTTCTCCCAATCTCCCTCCGGGGCGTAGGCTCCTACAGGCCGGAGGCCGGTTCACCTTGGGCTCAGAAAGGGGCTTTCAAGGAAAAAAGATATCAGAATCTCCAAGGGAAATGATCCTCCACAATTGCGTTTCACTGGCGGTGAAATTCAAGATTCCGGAGTCAATATTCAACATTCACAGAGTAAGGTTATCCGCACTCAAATTTGTTGATGCTGTTTTACACTTCGCTCCAGTCTTCAAGCAACAGCCCCTGCACCCGTTCAAATTCTTTGACATTGTTTGTTGCCAGTATCAGGCCCATGGCCCTGGCTTGACCGGCAATCATCATATCATAAGGTCCTATGGGCTGACCCGTACGATAAAGCTCAGCCCGTATCCGTCCAAAATGATATGCGGCTTTGTTGTCAAAGGGCACCACTTCAAGCCGGGCGGCCATGGCCTCGATGTCCGCCAGATTCCGTTCCACATCTTGTGAATGTTCCGCGCCAAACACCAATTCACCTAAAGTTACAGCAGAAATGCCCATCTGGCCGTGATGCTGCTGAAAACGTCTTTTCACCTGCTGAGGACGGTTTTTCATGGTATAGATGACAATATTGGTGTCCAGCAGGTACTTCAGCATTACAAGGTCTCCCGGCTCTGGTCTTCCGGCTGCCTTCGCTCTGTCATAAAGTCACTGGAAACCCCCGGCCTATTAAACCACTCATCCCAGGATTGGCCCGCCGGCGCAATCATACGTTTGTTGCCAATCGCAGTGATTTCAACATCCTTCACGGAATCCGGAAAGGCAACTTCTATGGGCAGGCGAACAGCCTGACTCCGGTTGCTCTTAAAAATTCTCGTTTTCACACAAGCCATAACGATACCCCCATAAAAAATGTATTGGTTTTGGAATATTATAAAATCAATGTGGGATATGTCAATGGGATATACATCTGGTCTGGTTGGTTAGCTGTTCAGCTCATCAGCTCATGGGCTTAGCAGCTCTTTTCTCCGTTTCGCCCGTTCGCCCATACTCCGGCTCACCGATTCTCTTAGATGCTGTGTTTGGTGCAGACTGCTATTACGCCTCTATAATGCCATTTTTTTCGAGATAGGAGATAACCTTACTTACGCCTTGAGCAATGGTAAGGTTGTCGGTTTCTATGGTGAGCTCGGGGTTCTCCGGTTCTTCATACGGGGCGGAGATGCCGGTAAATTCCGGGATCTCCCCTGCCCTCGCCTTCTTATAATGGCCTTTGGAGTCCCGGTTTTCGCAGACCTCCAGAGAACATTTGCAGAATATCTCTATGAACTCCCCGTCCTTTGCAAGGGCCCTGGCCCTTTGCCGGTCTGCCCGGTACGGGGATATGAATGCCGTCATATTGATGATGCCTGCCTGCCTGAAGAGATTGGCAACCTCTCCGATCCGGCGGATATTCTCCTCGCGATCCTCAGGGGAGAAGCCGAGGTTTTTGTTCAGGCCGTGCCGGATATTATCCCCATCCAGGATATAGGTGATGTGGCCCCGTTCAAAGAGGGCCTTTTCTACCTCTGTTGCCAGGGTGGATTTGCCTGATTGGGGAAGTCCGGTGAACCACAGGGTGACGCCCTTTTGTGCGAGCAGTCGTTCACGATCCTCTTTGGTGATGAAGGAGTGGTGCCAGGTGATGTTCTGGCTTTTGAGGGAGTCTGGGCTGGTTTTCATCAATATTTTCCTTTCTCTTTTTAGACAGGATTAACAGGATTTATTGGATCTATTTATTTTCTCAGTTTCCGCCTGCCCGCAACGCTCTCGCTTGCGAGGCGGGCGGGGAAGAAATTGAGAAAGACAATCAGCCGGAGGCTGATAAATCAGCCAAAGGCTGAGGGGAATTATGCTCTGTCTGGCTAATCAGCTTATGAGCTTACTAGCTCTTTTCGCCGCTTCACCGATTCTCACATCTAATCTGTCTCATTTAGCTACGAGTTCTTTTTCAATCCTTTGTAGTAGTCGAGGAGGATTTCGAGGACCTCAGGGCGGCTGAACTCCGGCGGCGGCATCTCGTCATTGGAGAGCATCCTTCTGAGTTCTGTCCCGCTTATCAAACACCGGTCCTCAGGACGGTGAGGGCAGGTCTTAAGAGAGGCCATTGCCTCACATTTATAGCAGTAAAAGGTCCAGTCGATATTGAGGGGCTTGATCTCGAGATCATCCGGGTTGAGGGTTTCAAAGATTTTTTGGGCATCAAAGGGCCCGTAATAGTTGCCCACACCGGCATGGTCCCTTCCCACGATGAGGTGGCTACAGCCGAAGTTCTGCCTGATAATGGCATGCAGAAGGGCCTCACGCGGGCCGGCGTAGCGCATCTCCATGGGATAGACGCGCATGACAACCCGTTCTGTGGGATAGTAGTTCTTGAGCAGCACCTCGTAGCATCGTATCCTCACCTCGGCAGGGATGTCATCCTCCTTGAGGGCTCCCACCAGAGGGTGGATAAAGAGTCCATCGCTTATCTCGAGGGCTATCTTGGTGCAGTATTCATGGGAGCGGTGGATGGGGTTTCTGACCTGAAAGGCGGCAATGGTGGACCATCCGCGTTCGTGGAAGATTTCCCTTACCTCAGCCGGCCGGGCATAGTATCCGGGGAAACGGGAAGGGTATTCGCCCTCGCTTAGTGCCGTGACCGCTCCTCCCAGGAGGATTTCTTCCTGCTGGTAGAGTTTTTGTACCCCGGGATGCTTTGCATCAGTTGTCCGGAATATGCTTTGTGCCTCCAGCTCCTTATCATAGGTGAATTTCTCCTCAAGGAGCATCATGCCCATAATCTCGCTATTCGCACCATCCGTTAAGGCCACCTCTTGGCCTTCTTTTAAAAAATCTGCCTGTCCCTTTGTAACTGATAGGGTGATAGGAACCGGCCAGAAGGTTCCATCGGTGAGGTGCATATCCTGGATCACGCCATGATAATCTTCCCTGGTCATAAAGCCCTTTAACGGGCTGAACGCACCCATAGCGAGCATGATCAGGTCAGAAACCTCGCGGGAGTTCATCTCTATTTGGGGCAATCCCTTGGCCCTTTCTAATGCCTTGCTGCGTTCTTCTCCTTCAGCCAAGAGGGGGTTCAGTGTTCCACCGTGTGGTGATATGGTCATGTTCGCTCCTTTCATAGTTCGATCTTATTAGATAGAGGCACACATTGTATACCATTTTGTGGGACCAAATTGGAATAGACACTTCTTGTTTTTCTCGACAGTATGAACAGGATTTGAGATTGTTTATTGCCTCACCGCTTTTCAGACGAAAGTGGTGAGAGTCAATCCCGCCTAAAGGTGGAAAAATAATAGCGTTCCTATTTGCATTGCTTGGTTCCGGGTTCGTAAGCTGATGGCTGATAACAGATTTCCCATAGGGCAAAGGGCATTTAGATAAAATTAAGGACGTAAAGAATGGCAATTGCCATACAACCTATAAAGATATTCATTGGAATACCGATTTTCAAAAAATCCTTAAACCTATATCCCCCCGGACCATAAACCATCAGGTTTGTTTGGTAGCCAATGGGAGTTGCAAAACAGGCAGATCCAGCAAGTGCAACGGCAATGAGGAAAGGGCGGGGATCGGCGCCTGCCTGGGTTGCTGCTGATAACGCGATAGGAAAAAGCAGGGCGGCTGCCGCATTGTTGGTGATGCTCTCTGTGTAGATGCTCGTCATGAAATACACGCCGGCTAATATACCAAGAGGGCCTAACGAGCCAACCGAGATAATCAACTTGTCCGCCAGGAAATACGCTACACCGGAGTTATCCAGGGCCCTGGCAATGCCGAACGAAGAGGCAATTATGAGAAGCACACCCCAGTCAACACTTCGTCGTGCCGCCTGGGGGCTAATGCATTTTGATAGAATAAGTATTACGGCCGCGATGCAGACCGAGGCCAAAATCGGCAATATATTAAATACCATTGACAGGATCATCAGGACAAGGATGAAAAACGAAAAGAACGAATACCACCGTGGTTTTGAAGGAATTTTTTCAGACTCAGACACGAGATAGAAATCCTTTGAATTATACCAATCCCTTAAGAAGTCCGGTCGTGCCATAAGGAGCAACGTATCCCCTGCCCGGAGCACAATATCGCCGACCTTTTTCTGGATTCGCTCCCCGCTCCTGTGGATTGCAAGGATTGCTGCATTATAGCGACCTCGAAAATTGCTCTCCCGTACATTATAGCCAATTAACGGGGATGCAGGAGATATGACTGCCTCAAAAGCCTTCACCTCATCGGAGTTATAATTTTTTAGGTCAAATCTACTATCCTTTAGCACGGTGAGACCTGGTGTCTTCTGGAGTTCTATGATGGTCCCCGGTAATCCGGTAAAGAAGAGTCTGTCTCCCAATCGGATCTTCTCATCATGCCCAACAGGGGCTATTATTTCTTGATTACGTTCTATCTGGAAAAGGAATACCCCTCTTAAATGCCTCAAGCCTGCCTCTTCAATGGTATTTCCAAGGTATTTGTAATTGGTTTCTACTTTCAACTCAATCACAAACTCCCTTGTCTTTTCGCCGATTTCAACCATCGGCTCTTTTCTGTCCGGCAGGAAATGGTGGCTGAAAAGTGAGACAGCCCCAACACCGATGATCATGATGGGGACCCCTACCTTTGAAATCTCAAAGAAGGACATGCCGTCAAGACCATTTTCAATCATCAACCCATGGACAACAAGATTGGTACTGGTGCCGATGAGCGTGCAGGTGCCTCCCAAGATCGCTGCGTAGGAGAGTGGGATAAGGAATTTAGAAGCTGAATTGTCGTTCTTTCGTGCCCATGAGGTAATAACCGGTATGAGCATGGCCACAATGGGGGTGTTGTTAAAGAATGCCGAAATAAAAGACACAGGGAAAAGAAACCGAAGTAGTCTCACCGAGGTGCTGTGTATATCATTGCCGAGAAAAATATCTCCTAATCGATTGAGGACACCAGTTTCCTGCAGAGCTCTTGCGACAATAAACAAAAACCCAACCGTAAGCATACCGCTGTTTGAAAACCCGGCAAAGGCTTCCTTCAGGGTGATAACCTTACCTACAATCAACAGCAGCAAGACCGAGAAGATAGTAATATCAGGGTCAAAGAGCTCTTTGACCAAGGCAACTGTCATGAGGACTAAGAGAATGAGCGTGTACCAGAAGGCAAAATTTTCCATATTTAAAAACATTCAACAATGGAATTGACTACGTACTCCTGCTGGTCAAGGGCCAACTCCGGGTAAACCGGCAGTGCCAGGCTCGTCCTTGCTGCCTCCTCGCTCACGGGACACGCGCCCTGTTTATACCCGAGATCTTTAAAGCACTCCTGAAAGTGCAAGGGGACCGGGTAGTAAACCTCCGTGCCGATACCCTTATCAGAGAGATACGCCTTAAGTTCATCTCGACGGGGAGTAGCTATCACATACTGGTGATAGATATGATAATGGGTAGCGGGGGATTGTCTTCCGGGATTCGAAACAGGGTTCTCCTCCGAAACAGCATCTTTCCATATGGGCTTGGGAGGCCTGATCAAGCCTTTGTCCACAAGACCGGTGGATTGCAGCATCCTATCATACCGTGCTGCGTTATCCTGCCTTTTCGCCGTCCAGGCATCCAGATACGGAAGCTTCACGGACAACACGGCCGCCTGGATAGCATCAAGCCTGAAATTGCCGCCCACAAAGGTATGATAGTATTTGGGTTTGGATCCGTGAACCCTAAGGATTTTCAGTTTTTCCGCCCGCTCAGGATCATCTGTTACCACCATACCCCCGTCTCCGAACCCGCCAAGATTTTTGGTAGGGAAAAAAGAAAAACACCCATACTTCCCCATTGATCCGGCCCTGTGAATCTTTGAAGGCATTGAAATCTTCGAGGCATACTCCGCGCCTATGGCCTGGGCGGCATCCTCGATGACCGTCAAGTCCTTTTGCCGTGCGATCTCCAAAATTCGGTCCATGTCGGCACACTGCCCATACAAGTGGACCGGAATGATGGCCCGTGTTTTCGGCGTAATCCTTTCCTCGATCAAATCCGGATCTATATTATAGGTATCGGATTCAATATCCACGAATACCGGCTTTGCCCCAAGCCGAGAGATGACACCGGCTGTAGCAAAAAAAGAGTAAGGCGTGGTGATCACTTCATCTCCCGGGCCGATCTCCTCTGCCATAAGGCAAACCAGCAGGGCATCAGATCCGGAACTAACCCCTATGCCGTACGTGCTGCCGGCATAGGCAGCTATCTTTTCCTCAAGATCGGCTACTTTTGGGCCAAGGATAAAATGTTGCTCTTCTAAAACCCCCTCAAGGGCCTCAATTATCTCCTCTTTAATCGTTTGGTACTGGGCCGTAAGATCCAGCAGTGGTACTTTCATCATCAGTTCCCTCTCTTTCTTCTCGTATCTTCTCGGGCTCTAATTTCCTATATCTCCTC
>Ga0307437_1001393_pt1 | contig 16245 bp, 11 predicted proteins | sample SalMarWE160390MG_FD_202146 | JGI IMG/M metagenome (GOLD analysis project Ga0307437, IMG submission 202146) | Salt marsh sediment microbial communities from the Plum Island Ecosystem LTER, Massachusetts, United States - WE1603-90 | ecosystem: Environmental > Aquatic > Marine > Intertidal zone >...
AGTGCTGCCTTGCGATTGGCTCTGATTGAGAATATATGGTGTATTCTGGGGACATGATACCTGGTTTGTAGTAGGCCTAATTGGTATGGTGTCCCTGGAATTCGTGCAGAGTGTCCCACTTTTGCTGACTACATACAACTATACATGGTAGAATTAGTACAAGAGGCAGTGCTGCCATGCAAGTGATAGATAATCAGAACCAACCAGTCCGAATCTATCGCTTGAGTGAAATAACCCACCTGATCAAAGACGCTCTTCTGGAACTATCTGGTTATGAATTCTGGGTACGCGCCCACCTCATTGCTGCCGGGCGGGAACAGCGATCGGGTCACTACTACTGTGAGCTCATGGATGTGGATGCTACGGGAGATACTATAGCGAGGGTAAGGGCGATCATATGGCGGCACAATTATATGGAAATAAACAAAAAGCTGCAGACATTGGGAATACCCGATGCACTGAAGGATAATAACGAGGTCTGCGTTTTGTGCGCTGTACGTTACCATGAGGTATACGGGCTAAGCCTCGATATCTATGATATAGATGCCACATTCGGGGAATCACAGATAAATCTCAATCGAAGACAGATTCTGGAAAAGCTGACAAAAGAGAATATACTCAACAAGAACAAAACAACATATCTACCAGTTGCTAGTCTTCGTATTGGCCTGATTACTAGCAAAGAATCAGCTGCTTACAACGATTTTACCAAAACAATTCTCGCTTCTCCCTTCTCATTCCAGGTTGTCTTTGCCGACTGCCCTATGCAGGGTGAAGATATGGAACAAGCGCTCGTTTCATCACTGCAACAGCTCACACAGGCTCAAGTCGATGTTATCTGCATTGTCAGAGGCGGAGGTTCACAAGCTGACCTGGCATGGTTCGACAATGAGCAAATCGCCCGTGCAGTTCTCGATTGTCCCATCCCTGTGTGGGTAGGTATTGGCCACGAGATTGATGTCGGCGTTCTCGATTTTATCGCCCATACGAGTTGTAAGACGCCAACGGCAGTAGCAGAGGCATTGGTAAAAAGGATTCAGGAACTAGTAAATATACTAAAAACTGCTGATGATCAACTGCAGCATATTGTAGATAGGCGCGTGGCATCTGAAGAACAGTTGCTGCAGAAGAATATTCATGGTGCCATGATGGGTTTTCGAAAGCAATTTGACCTAGCCTCTGCCCAATTGGATAATAGTATGATGGGAGCAAGATCATCGTTTGAACGAGTATTCATAACGGAAGAGGCAAATATCAAAGGAAAGGTACAAAGGCTCCACGACCGTAGTGCTTGGTTGCTGGATACGAAGCAGGAGAGCTTTGAAGAGCGATGTAATCGCCTGCAGCTTTCGAGATACCTGCACATTGTAGTTGACAAACAAGCGAGTTTGGATGATAGAGGGGAACACCTTGACGCGATGTTACCAGAAAAAGTGTTGAAACGAGGATATACCATTACCAGAGATAATCGTGGCCAAGTTATGAAGAGCGTAACGCAAATAAAGGAAGATGATTCTATAGAAACGCAGTTTACCGACGGGACCGCAACCAGTGTCGTAACCAAGAGGAGGTAGCCATGGATTCTGCTATCGAAAAGATGACGTATGAGGAAAAAGACAAACGTTTACAGGAGATATTGCAACGGCTGGATCGATCCGGAACCCCTATAGACAAGATTGCAGATGATGCACGTGAGGCTGCTGCCCTGATAAGGTCAATGAATGAAACGCTGACAAAGGCTAGAAAAGAACTCACCGATGTCTTCGCAGAGCTGGAGAAGATGCAGAAAGATGAACGAGTCTAATTACTCACTTGGTATTCTGGGGACAGAATACCTGATTTGTAGTAGGCCTAATTGGCATGGTGTCCCTGGAATTTGGAATTCGCTGCATAATCAAATCTTAAAGGAGGGATAAAATGGCTACACATGATGTGACACTTATAAGGATGCCACGCCTTCTAATTGGTGGTAATGACATTTTTTTCGAGGTCAGAGAAGATGGTTTAAAACTAGGGGAATTAAGGATTAGCCAAGGCAATATGCATTGGGTTCCTGCAGATCATGTTTTTGGCTATACATTGGAGTGGCGGCATTTTGCGGAAATAGCTGTTGAGCAGGGTAGGAGAGAAAAATATAGTTACTGACGTTCTGTCTGTGGGAAGGTATTCTGGGGACATGATACCTGATTTGTAGTAGGCCTGATTGGTATGGTGTCCCTGGAATTCGACACTAAGAGCTAAGGATCACGCGCTTAATGATATCCTCAATATCTTTTGAAGAAATCCCTCCTGCTTCTGAGTCCTCAGTTACGATAAGAGTACCTTTTGAACCTCCTCCTTCTGGCCATGGCAGGATTCCATTATTACGGTACCACTTCAATTTCCTTTCCCAACGTTCACGATATTGTGGGTCAAAGAGCATTCCACAATGCTCCCAATAAAACTTTCGCCCGGTCTCTGAGTCTTCTATTGTGAAGTCAGGGTAACGGGTTCTTTCGTCAATAGTAAGGGGATGCTCATATAAATAATCAATGTTATTACTGTACAAGCGATCGGCGATTGTAAGTTCTGATTTAGACCTTACCATTTCATCGCGCAGTGTTCTGTGAATTAGTCTTTCTTCGTAGAGTTTTCCCTTGTGTTCAACTAAACTTGGTTTCTGAAAAAGATTGGTCAACCGGCGCGCAGTTTCCGAGAGGTCATCACTAGTGTATTTACGTATTTCGCTGAGGGCACCCTGATAGAGCACTACTATGCGTTCACGCTGACGAGTCAATGCGGTATATAGCAGTTCTCGCGACAGCAATCGGCAAGGGTTTGGAAGCGATAGAATCACTTTCGTGAATTCGCTTCCCTGTGCCTTGTGTACCGTTAATGCGTAAGCTAGTTCCAGAATGACTTCAGACTCCTCGTCGAAATCCCTATCCCTGAAGGCGTAAGCATAGTTGGGTTGGGATGAGAACTCGACCTTAAGCAACGATGGTGGGAATCTCATATTCTTAGTACGAAATTGCCCAACCACCATGCCGATTTCCCCGTTAGCTATATAAAATGCGGCGTCTTCCTCGGGATATACGCTTCTACGAGTATGATTCTTGATGTTTATCACTTTATCGCCGTAAACAATCTGTTCCGGTCCTTTAGGCTTCGGGATTCTTCGATATCTTTCACGCCGCGCAAAGTCGAGCATCTCTGCTCTGTATTGCTCATGAATCAGTCGGTTAATCGCCAGGACACCATGGGGAAGTTTGCGCACAGGGCTCAGCACCTGCCAATACTCAACAGACTGTGCACATCCCCTATTGAAATATCGGTCACCATTGTACTCTTTCGCTCCAAGGGAATATTCAAATCCTGCGATATCATTGTCCGATGTCAAGTTTAGTTCTTCACGCAATATATCTATCAAGACTCGCCTAAACTGGTCAGGAGTTTCCCATGCTTTGAATGAAAGGTTGTCGCCTGTTTTATTCAATAGCATGTTCTCCATAATTTCATCTTCTGCGGGTGCTAATGGCGCACCGCTAAACCACTCTGCAAGTTGGATATCTTCGCGGCTCTCTCCTTCCTGTCTGCGACGGATCGTCAGTTCTGCATAGCCTGGGCCAACCTTTGGGAATATTGATTGAATAGTTGATGGAGATAGTTCAGATACTATATCCACGAAAGGACGACCGGGTCCTATCGGAGGGAGTTGGCGGTGGTCGCCCACTAGAATTAGCCTTTCAACTCCTTTCAACGCATCAAGAAGAGCTGCCAGCATTTCCTCCGTAAGCATTGAACATTCGTCTACAATGACAGTCCGGGCCGGGCTCTCTTTCGGTTGTTCAGAGGTGTGATACCTACCTGTTGCGCCGTCATATCTGTCGCATCGTGAGAGGAACTGAGCAATCGTATAGCCCCTCAGATGCAGTCTCTTTTCTTTAACGGCCTGCTCCATACGAACCCGGGCTTTGCCTGTAGGAGCTAAAAGCAGAATATCACCGCTGGCTAACTCTGGATGACTACAAAGAATTGATAGTAGTGTTGTTTTACCCGTTCCTGCAGGCCCTACTAATACTGAGAATCTCGACTCAGCGAGTTCTTTTAGTGAGGCCGCCTTTTCCGTGCGGGCAAGCTCTTCTTGCTCATCATTTGGTCCAATAGGCGGCAAATACTTGTCTAACAAGGAGCGCCAGTACTGTTGAATGGTATGACGCATCCCACTCCGCCGCTTGTTAATGCTGTTTCTTATGACATCTCACACCGCTGCTAGGCGTCTAAGCTGATAGCATGGACTGCCATCCTTAAGCGCTGTTACATCTATTTCACCGGCGAGGGATGGCTCGATCGCATTCATCAGGTCTGCGTCAACCAGACAAGTTGGTCTTATGTCTAGGTCTCGAATGGCAAGTATGACGTCCCTTTTACGCTGGAGTGTATGTCCTTCAGACGAGGCCTTCTCCAGATCAAATATGGTAAGCGCACGCACACGTCTTGCATCACTACCTCCATGTAGCGCCGATGGTTCAGGTAGTGGATGTGCTTTTTGTATCACATCATCTGGAAACACACCACGGTCTATAGTCAGGACATTGACCGGATTGGCTGTGAGCCTCGTAGATTCGTAGATTAAATATGGATCGGCAATGATTTCCCTGTCAGTCACACTGATGCCAAGCCGTTCGCGCTCTTCCTGCACATAGATGTTTGTGGCTTGATTAGTCTGCAGGTTGAACCGACTGATCAGCTTCAACAGTGATTTTCGTTCAGCCGGCAAGCTCTTCCATTTCTGACAAATGGTTGCGTCGAGTTGACGTGCAGACTCCGGCGAGAGCACTGAACTAGGAGTGTGAAATGCCTTATCAACAATGGGCCATGGATCTGTATTGCTAGTGAGTTTCGCTTCAATCTCCCTGGCGATAAAAGTCCCATATTCAACACCGAAAGCGCAGAGTGCTGACCCAAGTCCTGGGCATGGTCCTCTCATTTTCCATAACTCACCCAGCCTGTCATGGAGCCACTTTAATTGTGTATCATAATTGCCAGGCAAAACCTCTCTAGCCCTTGTCAGCGCGCCAATGCAGCTTAGGAGTGCTTCAATCGCTGCGTCGTGGGTAACAAGTTCTGTTGCGTAGGAAAACTCATCGAAAAAATCTCCGGGAGCAAACGCTGTGGCAAGCGCCGGGTCATAATCAGGATGGTCTCTTAGATATTGGATTAGTTCCAGGTATGGCATTAAAAAGCCTTCCTTGAAGCTGGGTCTAATTGAATGCTGAACCATTCTTTCCCATAGTACCGAATGTAATTCGCCCGGCCTGGAATATTTGTATTCAACGGCTTCACCTATATGCCGAACCCAGCCAACACCGATAATCACACGGCGTGAATCTTCTACAAATGGGACTTCCTTGGCATAAAAAAAACAAAGCGACTTATCGGGCTTTACGTGTTTATGGAAACAGTCCAACAAAGCAAGCTGGTTGGCTTTATCTTGCACCCATGTAGTGTCAAAACGGAGGTCGGGCTCTCGCGCCGGATCTACATGTATTCCGTACTCACGCCCCTTTTCTTCCATTGATTCTTGAAACATCCAATTAAATGGTACCGCCGGCGCTGAATAAGGCGGATGCCGCAGAGGTGTAGGAGCAAAATGACCGTGTGTCTCAGGGGAGTGTTCCACATACGGATGGGTTGCTATACGAGTGTATTCAAACGGTGACATGAACATGCCCCTTTCCGCTACGCAACACGGCCATGTTTTCGGGTCGAGTTTCTTTATGCTTTGGCCCCTTATTGGCTCACATTGATTGGACTTTTTGGGATTGCTCCTGTGATCTGCTATTCGCGGCAGACGCAAGCACGAACCATTTAATTCCGGTTCAAGGCATACCGTTCCCTTCCATTCATTATCATGCCATGGGACACGAATAGATATATGTCTTAACGGATATTCCGGATATTCAGCATCTTCTTGGGACATATTCACCTCCCTTTTTCTTGTCGACGATCACTTCTAAAACTCTAGGAGCCCGCATGCAACAGGCTCATATGAAATCGAAACATCTCTCTTATCTTCTAGTTCTGCTATTGTAATCTTGAGCTTGTCCTCAAGGTTTCGGATTTCCCCTTCGTGCATACGAATGATACGGCTGTCCGTTGCTTTGTCCAATCTAAACTGAGCCCGCCGCTTCTTCACGTCAAAGGTCTTCTCCAGAGCTGCACGTCGGATAGTAATTAGAGTATCATTTCTCTGCTGGGTAGCTGTTTCTTTTTGTCTCTTAAGTTCGGACATGAATCCTAGAGCCTTCTCCTTGAGCTTCCGATAGTGCTCCAAGTCGAACTCCACATCAGATAAAGGCGACTCTTTAAACAGGTGTTCATGCATGATCTTTAAGAACGATTTTGACAGTTCCTCATCCATGTTCCCGTCAATGCTAATCACAGTTGCGACTAATTCGTCTGAGTTCACAATCGCTCTTGAAGATAGATAAAAGAGGAAAAAGTAATATATGCCTGCCTTGCCCACCACTTTGTTCTTTAGTTTCAGTTTCAGCATTCTGGTTTCCGGGTCAGATAGAGTAGCTTGACTGAGGGAGTTGAAGGCCAACCGAACAAGTGGATGCCAGACGTTTATGAACTCCAACAAGGGCCTTTCAAGTGCCAACTGGCTATCGAAGGTTACAGGTATTCCTAGTATGCCCCTGCGCCATAGGCGATCACCCAAACCAATGGACTTCTGTAGCCTAGTTGCGAATTGCCGATCCTCTCCGCTTAAAGGATTTGCTTTACTGCTCCGAAAAGCTCTCAGATTATCTATGAGAACCTGATCCGGAACTAGACGCCAATTATCCAAGTGACGATCGACCTCCTCTAAGCTAGTTCGTGTACATTCTTTTGCTAGATATGTAGATACTAAGGCTCTGACTTCCTTGGAGGACACGAAACGACCACTACTTATGTTATCTTCAACCTGATTAATAAAAGGCGTATCCTGTCCCATCAGCTCGTATCTGTGTTTCTCAAAATCCTCAATTTCAAGCTTCCTGTGCTCAAGCATTCTTAGAAAGCCTTCAGTTTTCTGGCTCTCCTGCTCCGGTGTAAGCTCACTACAGATGACATCGTGTGATAACCTGTTAACAATATCACCCAGTATGGGCTCAAGAGCCCCGATTGATTCCTCAAACACACCAATGCGTTGATAGAGCCGTTGTAAAATGCGTTCTTCAATTGTGCCGTTAAGGAATAGGGAGATAATCCTGACCTTTTCGCTCTTCTGACCATAGCGGTCGATGCGCCCTATGCGTTGTTCTACTCGCATCGGATTCCAAGGAAGATCATAGTTTATTATGGTGTCACAAAATTGCAGGTCCAATCCCTCAGCGCCAACTTCGGATGATAGTAATATACGTACCTCATCATCTTGCTTAAACCTGTCAATGATATTCTGACGTGCCGTTACCCCCTTGCCACCATGAATCACTTCCACGTTGTGTTTTGCCTGTGTCAACCTCTTGTATAAATATCCTAAAGTCTTTCTAAAAAACGAATACACAATAACTTTGACCGATGGCTCCGTAGTTAGAAGTCGAGTCAATTCCTCGTAGAATATGTCATACTTAGTGTCTGTTTCCCCAAGCTCTTCATACAGACTCAAGAGATTTTGGCTGATAGCATAGACTTCGTCCCTTGGCAAAGTATTTAAGGATTCCAGCTCAGTGGAGCTTTCTTCAATAGTAGCTTCAAACGGCTTTTTGTCCCGGAAATCTGTTATGATTTCTTTGAAAGCTCCAATGGAACTTGCCAATTGTCTTTCTATTTGTATTAATCCAAGTATACTCACGTATCCTCTCATATACTGGGCTCGAGCCCGAGCAAAGCTTAGAGCTTCTGAGTATATCTCCTGTTCTTGACTGGTCAATGGCACATTTATGACGGTAGCCGAACGGACAGCTCCAGATTGTACCTCCCTACGTCGGGTTCGGCTGAATATGAGAGAGAAGGTGTTAAGTTCGGAAAGATTGCGAATAGCTGTAGCTAGCTGTTGTCTTTGCCCAGGTATATCGAGACTATCGATAGCTTGGACAAGCTCTCTAGACTCTATCCAAAATGGATTGTCCTTAATATGCGGTGGGCACATGTCCAAGTATCTACAGGCACCTTCTGAATTTGCAGGTGTTTTATAGAGCTCGGCGACAGCTTTGTTAAGTAGCGTATTTGGTGCGAGCTGGTAATCGAAAACTTCCTTGTTTTCAAATTCGCCGGGTTCTAGGATATTCAGCAAGTAGAAGAGGTCATCGCTTCGAAGATGGACAGGTGTAGCAGTCAGCATTATTAGAGAATCGGTATGCCCTGATAAGATTTCACCCAAGTCAAAACTGAGAGTTTCTGGGTTGCGCATGTGATGTGCTTCGTCGATGACCACTAAGTCGAACTCAATGCCAAGCTCTGAGATTTGCGCGCTCAACTGTTCACGGCGAAGGCCTTCGATTGAGCAAATGCCTCTTAGTCTGGCAACGGACCCTAAGTTCCGATACTCGCCGAAGAATCTTTGTATGCGCGTACTGTCCATTATTTCAAATTCTTCCCTGAATCTTGTCGAAAGCTCTGATTGCCACTTCGGCCTCAATCCCGCTGGGCATACGACCAACACCCTTGGCAAATCGCCTTGCATCCTTGCCTTTAATTCAAGATAAATTATGCAAGCTTCTATGGTCTTCCCCAAGCCTACCTCATCTGCTATCAGAATCTTGCCATATGGATTGCTCAAGAATTTGATGGCCGGTTTGAATTGATAAGCTTCGAAGTTAGTTCTTGACATTGAGTATGAATAAAGGGTATCGCTGAGCGGTCTTCTTATTTTGAAAATGAGAAGGTCACGAAGGAACTCCTCAGGTGTCGCAAAGCCAGAGGTGGTGATTACTGGTTCGAGGTCATTTTCAAAGACAATCGGTTCCTCATGCTCTCTAATGAAGATGCGGTACTGCTCATTGGGTAAGATTTCAGTAACAATTCCCGTGGCTCCGGTACCTCTAAGACGAACCCGACTATTCAAGCCAAACTTTGGTCTACGGTTTTGCTGCCCAGAAGCAGAAGCCACTGACTTCGAACGTAAGACCTGCTTGGGCAAGGTTGCAGCTCTTCTCAATTCAAGTTGCTTGAGGTTCTTCTTCGCTATGGCATTACTCGGGTCAACTTTCAAAGCTGCTTCATAGGATTCCTTAGCTCGCACCAATTCCCTGAGCTCGAGATAAGCTTTTCCAAGTCGATTGTAGTCATCGGCGTCGGCAGACATATCACTGGTTATCTTTTGGTTGATACGCATGGCCTCCTGCCACTGGCCCCTGCTAGCTAGGCTAATGGCCTGCTGCCTTAACAGGTTTTCTTCCCCTTTTCCGTTACCCATTTCATTCCCACCCAGGGTTACCGGTTTCCTTATCAGTCTCGGGGGTAACTAGGCCGACGGGTGGGTTGTTGACACGCTTTTTGCCCTTATGGTCGTATTGCCCAATTGGCTTCTTACACTTCGGCATAGGAATCACCCCCTGTCTCAGAATTGCACCTTGTACTACAGCCAATAATCATAGAAAGTTGTCACGTAGACCAAATCGCAGGCAATGACTTCTTTACCGCAATTTTACTACCTACTAGCACAACATGCAAGAGAATCGTTGGCGACGCTTGTGGATTGATTGATGAAAGGCTAGAAATTTGTTGCACACTCCGCTAGCTTGTGCAACGGATGATCATAAGCCTTTGCTCCGCAGGGCTGCGATAACGCTTGCTACCTCACTCTCCTGTGCCTCTATCAGCGAAAGGAGTTCTTCAGGCGTTCGGGTGTCTTCCTTCTGCTTTCGGTTCGGATTAACCGCTTTCAAGTCATAGTTCTTAGCTTTGAGCTCCTCTACTGACACACGCCAGGAACGCTCACTAGAGGCCCGCTCGGGGAGCAGCTTAAAAAATCCCTCAAAATGTTCCATGGTGAGCGGCTGTTTTTTAGTGACATTTATATCAGAAAGGTCGTAATACCAGACTTCTTTTGTTGGCTCTCCTTTGGTGAAAAACAGAAGGTTGGTTTTGCTCGCCGCCCCAGCATTTATGAATACACCAGCGGGAAGGCTGACAATGCACCATAGGCTGCATTCATCCAGGAGCTTGCGCTTTGTTTGAACAAAGGCCTTTTCGGTGGTGCGAAACAGAGTCCCCTCATCCATCACTATTCCACAGCGTCCTCTTGGTTTAAGACTATCCACAACATGCTGAAGGAAAAGCACTTGTGTAGCTCTGGTCTTATAGGCAAAGTGAGTCTGGGCATCCTTCCCTTCCTTGCCACCAAAGGGCGGATTAGTCAGAACAACATCAAAAAGGGCAGGTGCACTGGCGAAAAGTCCACCGTACACCTCCTGCCCAGTGAGACTATTCCCGTGCCAGATATGCGGTTCGTCTATTCCCTGAAGTATAAGATTGGCTAACACAATAGGATAAACAAGGTCTTCCTTCTCACGACCATAAAAGGTAGCGGTCTTGAGGCTTTGGATGTCTTCCGCGCTTTCAATTTGGGTGCTCATGTATGAATAGGCCTGAGCCAGAAATCCGCCGGTGCCACAACAGGGGTCATAGACTGTTCTCCCTATTTTAGGTGCTATTGCCTGCACCATTACCCTGATGATTTGCCTCGGTGTGAAAAACTGCCCGCCGTCGTTGTTCTTCTCTCCCATCTTCTGAAGTAGCCCCTCATAAACCTGCGAGAGAGTAAACATGTGGGTCTCATCTACCTGCTCGGTTTTCAGTTCATGGACTTTATCCAGGATATCGAGCAGGTTACGCTCAGTATCAATCTTTGTTCTTTCTACAGAGGAAAAGACCTGGCTGATTACCTTCTGGCGGACAGTAGCTCCCGGGCGCTCCTTGAGACTGCGAAGAGTCGGTATGAGGTCTCCATCAACAAAACTCATAAACCCACCCAGAGTGCCCATCTGTAATTCCAGTCTCTTTTTCCCTTCGGGTGCCGCCCAGTCACGCCAGCGGTAAGGATATTCCAAAGATGGTTGGAATTGGGCGCCTACTGCACGTGCTGTTTCCATTTCTCTTCCTTCTTTCTCATCCAGAATGCGCAGGAAAAGCATCCAGGTGAGTTCAGGGACATATTGCAAGGCACCAGCACAGTTTGAACGCCGCATAATGTCGCAAATACCCTTGACATAGGCATTAAGGCTCTGGGGAGTTGTAATTTTGCGATAGTCTCCTTTAGGCATCTGCTAACCTCCTTTCAGAAATTGTTGCCAGCTCAAGGTATTAACACCATGGTTTTTTGCTTTGCCAGTGGCCTTGGTGTCCCTTTCATCAATAACAAGAGGGAGATGTCGTTTTGAGGCAATAGCGATCACTGAAGCTTCTCCATAGTCTATGCCAGCTTGTTGCAGAATTCGCAAGCACTCCTCTTCCTCGTCGTTTTGGAACTTGGTTACTATCTCTGGATTCTCTACAACAAATTGCCGGAGAGGGTCTGTCCTTTTAATGTTTGGATGGTACGCTACCTCAAATGCAATGCGCTCGGATATCACAAGCGCCCCCCTTCGCTGTTCCACTGTCCTAATTCCTCTGTTATGCTCAATATTGATAAGGGAACTGGAATCAATCACATATAGCCAGAATTCCCGGGCGGAACCTTTCTTTTTCATGGGTATTAGCCCTACCCCTTGCCTCGCCGCTCAATCTCCTTCATGGCTTCCCTAACCGTGATGCCTAAGCCACTGGCAACCTTACCGGCGGAAATTAACCCTTTCTCATAAGCTTCAAAAGCTGTTTCTACAAATTCCGTGCCAAGTTGTTTCTTCCACCCAGGTGTTCTTGGTCCCTTTTTGCCTCTAAAGTATGGTAGTTTAGTCTCTAACAGAGTATCTGTGTATTCTCTTTTTATTAAATCTAAATTTTCTAATCTATAGCCTAATGCTTGAATACTTACACCCCACTTATAATAAGCCATTCGAACCAGTTCATTTTCTGAAGGCGTTCTTGAAAGATTCCTTTTCCTGAAATCTTCCACTACTCCCAGCTCAGGTAGCAGCAATTCAATCGCAACTCGATTAGCTTTATATTCTAAATCTCCGAGAGCTTCACCAAATTTTAGGGGGATATAGCAAAGAGAGGAACCGTGACCATAAAGAAGGTGAGCTAGTTCGTGGGCTAAAGTAAAGTTCCTCCTTCCTTTTGGCTCTCTGGCATTAAGCAAAACACAAGGCCCATATTCCAAATGCCAAAATGAAAAACCAGAAAAGGCATCGTCTGGAACAGGGAGTTCAAATATAAGGACCCCCTCAACTTCCAAACGCTCTCTTAAATCAGGTAAAGGCTTGTCACCGGCATCGAGTTTCTTTCTCAAACTCTGAGCAACTATCTTGGGATGGGTGGACTCTTCGAATCGAGGAAGTTTAACTTCCCGCGCCTTGCTCAGAAGGCTTTCAAACTCGAGAACAGTTCGACATAATTCGTCAAATCTTGCCAGTACAATCTTCGTTTCTTTAGATAATTGTTTTAGAGATTGCCCGGGCTTCCCCCGAAACTCTATTTTCTGTGCTGGAGTTGGAGTTTCTTTTAAAAAGTAGTCTATCTCCCTGCCGTAGAGTCTAGCCAATTCCTCAAGTTGCTTCAGAGTGGGCTGTGATCGCTCCTCTTCCCAATCAAGCACGTGCTGACGAGTAACACTTAGTTCGGGAGATACTTCCTCTGGAGCCAATTGGAGCAGTTTTCTCGCTTTTCGGAGTTGTGCTCCTATAATTACACTTTCCTTAAGCTCTGAATTATTCATCATAACTCGCCTCGAAATGCCCTCCTAAGAATTGCCTGAGGCAGGGCGTTAATAGCTTCCAATTGTTTTTCAATAGCTGCTTTGAGTTTTTCAGCCTGGGTCATCTTTTCCTTGAGCTCTGAGGTGAGGCGCTGTTGGATAGGGGGAGAAGGGACAGGGATTATTTGAGCAAGAAACTCCTTTCGGTCCAAGTTTCTTAATCCTGTCGTTGTATCTTGCAATACAGTCAGAATCTGTTTCGCTCGGGGTGATTGAAGGTAAAGGTAAAGAAATAATGGTTCACTAATTTCTCGCCTCAAGCGCAGACGCATTGTAAAGTTTGAAAAAAGATATGTTCCTTTATTTGAAGGCTGAATGAATAGAGCGCTCTTGCCCAGTAAATCTTTACTTCCACTCGAAGTTGTAACGAGAATATCGCCTGTTTTCAGCCGTTTCTTGTCTACAATATCTGCTTTGGCGATTTTTCTAATGGCTATATCATTTAAAACCATTTGGCCATCTTGGATATTATTCGAACGCAACACGGGGTAGCAGGAGGGCGAATTGTCATTGAGGTCTCCCCATGCACCTGAATCAGCATCACATACCTCGCCCAGCCTCTTCCTCTCCCACTTCTTTGCCTCTTCGCTTTCGAAGACCTCGTGGAGGTAGGATGAGGGCAAGGCTTTGGCCGCTTCCAATCGCTTTTCGCAGGCAGTTCGAGCACGCTCAACTTCCTGCATCAGTTCCTGAGTCTTTACGGCGATGCGACGCTGCTCTTCAATTGGTGGTAGGGGTATAGTGTAATTGGACAGAAACTCATCGGGAACCCTTTGTTGACCAACTGCACCTGTAAAATATGCCGTTGCCTCTCGCAAAAAGTAAGGTTGCCGAATAAAAAAATGAATCCATTCTGGCAGGACTTCATTACTAGGTCGTATGACATGAAATTCAGTTGTTCCAAAACCCAGCCCATCAATAAGATTCCTCGCTATTACATGTTTGCCATTTTGCATACACGGTGTAATCTTGGCAAATAAAACGTCATTTTCTTCAAAGTAAGTATAACCTTTAGAAACTTTTGAATATGGAACTACCTCAGGCTTAGCAATGGTGCCTGTCTTTTCAGCAACCGCCGCCATTGGAACAAATGTAGTTTGAGCATCAGGCCCACGACTAAAACTTCCAGGACGAGGCGGGTTTATTTTACACTCCCCCAGCCTCATCCAGCGCCAGCCCGCCGGGAGTGTGGAGTTCGGATTGCGGATTGTGGAGTTGCTTACCTCATTACCCATTATCACCCCATTTGTCCCATTATTGCCCCTTTCGCCCGTTCTGGATTTCATCTCTCAATCACCAACTAACCACCAAAATCGCCAAGTAAATGCCGACGGTAATGTCCAATAAATGCCCTAAATATGTCTGAAATGTGCAATAAATGTGCAATTGATGCAATTATTGAGCAATAACATAGAAAGCTCCAGCTCCTTTTTTACCACTTTCTCTCATAACTCCTGTTTGGATCAATTCTCTTAAATCGTTAGTTGCTGTATTCCTTGAACATAAGCTTAATTCCTTCTCTTCCATACTCACTTTATCAGTCCACACTTCGTAAAACTGTAATAATCATCTCTATTCTTGCCAATGATTATGTGGTCTAATACCTTTAACCCGACGAGGCTGCAGGCGTCTACAATACGGTTTGTTAGATCGATATCTTCACCTGATGGCTCTGTATCACCAGATGGGTGATTGTGAACCAATATGATGGAAGAGGCAGATCTTACAGTTGCTTCTTTTATAATCTCTTTCGGGTCGACTACGCTTGCATTAATGCTGCCCTTGCTTATCTCTACGTTGTGAATTGGTTTATTCTTTATATCTAACAGGATAACATAAAAAAACTCTTTCTTTGCGTCTCTCAAATAGGGGCCATAGTACTCTGCTACATAGCTGATAACGTCGTCGGGCTCTTTAATCCTTTTCTGTTTCTGGGCGCTTTCTTTGTAGAGTCGTTTTCCAATTTCCAGTGCCGCCTTTATTTGCGCTGCTTTTGCAGGCCCAATCCCATCTATTTCACGGATTTCAGAAATTGGTGCAGAATCTATCTTCCTTAATGTCCCAAATTTATTCAACAGCCTTATTGACAATTCTTCCGCACTGGTTCCTTCTTTTCCAATTCGCAGGGTTATTGCCAGAAGTTTTGATAAAGTGAGTGATTCTGGACCATATTTAATCAGCATTTCCCTTGGTCTTTCTTCTTTTATCCATTCCTTGATGGGACGATTTTCTCTGAATGCGGACGCTCCCTTCCTGACTTCTTCCCTAATCCTCTGGCAGTCCTCGGAGGTCTTGATGTTCAGTCGTTCTATTATTTCTTCAGTTTTATCTGCAGTTAGTAGCCCTTTCCTTGAGCACCTGAAATAAATCTTTCCTTTCTTGCCAATCATTGGGTAAATGGCATTTGCAACAAGGAAATCAAATATCTCCCTTTCAGGCACAGTATTTAAGGTCATCCCGCAAACAACCTCTTCTTCATTTCGGCAATAATGTCTTTTGGCTCGCCCAGAACTTCCAATGTCCGAAGGCCTCCTGCTTTCTTGACTTCAGGGGCGCTCAAGACATAGGGGTTCTCCAGCTCGTCGGTGCCACCTTTGACAAACTGTTGAGCAAGGGCTAACAAGGTAGCGCCTGTTTCGGGCGGCAAGCTTCTAAACCAATCAGCCTGCTTGTATCGTAATGCTTCAGCACGCTCCTTCCTGGTCTTGGGAGCCATTCCATATGCAATTTGGGTCAAGACATCGTAAAGGTCATACTCTTGCCACTGCATAATCTCCCGAAGTAGACGCACGCCACGTCCATCATCGGGAAGTCTATCTATTAGAGTCTTTCGCTCTGCTGGCTCTGCCCAAATACTGCGGAAATCATTAATGGTCTTGACCTCTTCCACAAGATGCGTCGCCAGAAGCTCACGGTATTCTTCAACAGTAACCATGCTCAATTTGCCTTCCTTCTGGGTAACAATATATGTCCCGGCGGGATTGATATGAACGTCGAATCCTTCTACGCGGATGACTCTTTCCTTTTCTTCTCCCTCAGGCTCTTTAGGCTCTCGGGTAGGAATGGGGTGGGTTACGAATCCCTTTCCCAGAAGACGAGTGGCATTGGTGTAATCATATACGCGGAACATCAGCTTATTTGTCGGTGGGTGAAGTCTTGTGCCCCTGCCCATCATCTGTTGGAAAGCAATGGGGGAACGGACGTACTTGAAGAAGACGACATTGCGAACGCAAGGGACATCCACTCCGGTGGTAATCAAGTCTACAGTGTTGGCAATGAAATGGCTCCGCATGGAGCCGCGCAAATCAGCAATATACTGACTTCCACCGACAGCAGCAGTGCACCTGAAGGCGTAGGGCTCGAGCCTTTGCTCCCCATTATTCAAACACCAATCAGCGTAAAGGTTATTCATTTCAGCG
>Ga0307437_1001394_pt1 | contig 16227 bp, 14 predicted proteins | sample SalMarWE160390MG_FD_202146 | JGI IMG/M metagenome (GOLD analysis project Ga0307437, IMG submission 202146) | Salt marsh sediment microbial communities from the Plum Island Ecosystem LTER, Massachusetts, United States - WE1603-90 | ecosystem: Environmental > Aquatic > Marine > Intertidal zone >...
TGGTTAACCCTCTGGGCAAGACAATCAAGATCAACCGCCAGAGCTATCAAGTCGTGGGCATCCTGGCTGCCAAGGGAGGCGGTGGTTTCGAGAATGCGGACGACCAGGTGTTCATCCCTTTGACTACGGCTCAGATCAAGTTTGGTGGCGCAGGCAACACACACCTGGGGGCCATCAACGTGCAGGTGGTCTCGACGGACAAGATGGAGCGGGCCCAGGCCGAGTTGACCGCCATCCTGCGGGCCAGCCATGGCCGGACATCAAGTCAAGCCGATGACTTTACCATCCAGAATGCGACGCAGATGGTGGAGACGGTGCAAGCGACCATGGGGACCTTTACCGTGCTTCTAGGCAGCATCGCCGGGATTTCCCTTTTGGTAGGAGGCATTGGCGTCATGAACATCATGCTGGTTTCAGTGACGGAACGGACGCGGGAGATCGGCATCCGCAAGGCAGTGGGAGCCAAGCGGCGGGACATCATGACTCAATTCCTGGTGGAGGCCATAGTGCTCACTCTTCTAGGAGGGCTGGTCGGCGTCCTGGCGGGCTACGGCGGTGCGCAGGTGGTCACTCCACTGATGGGCGGCACTCGCGCCCTGGTCACTCCCAACAGCGTGATCATGGCCCTGAGCGTGTCTATCGCCGTGGGTCTCTTCTTCGGCCTCTATCCCGCCAGCCGAGCCGCTGCACTGAATCCGATTGATGCGTTGCGGTACGAGTAGTCTGGCGTAAGGTCAAGTTGACTATTTTCGACCCTGTAGTAAAATGGGAACGTGAGGACGCCGGGGATGCGAAGGGGTACTAGCAAGCCCAGGCATCCCATGCCTTTTGTCTAGTGCGGAGTGAACGTGGCCAAAACCAAAATCTTGGTAGTGGACGACGATCGGAAGATTGTAGACCTGGTGCGGGCCTACCTGGAAAAGGATGGCTATCGGGTGTCGGCTGCTTACGACGGCTTGCAGGCCCTGGAGCTGGCCCGCCAGAAGCGGGTGGACCTGATCGTCCTGGACCTCCTGCTGCCGGGCATGGACGGGCTCGACGTCTGCCGTGTGCTGCGAGGTGAGGGCAACAAGGTTCCCATCATCATGCTCACGGCCAAGACCACTGAAGCGGACAAGCTCGTCGGGCTGGACCTGGGAGCCGACGACTACGTGACCAAACCCTTCAGTCCCCGCGAGCTGCTGGCCAGGGTGCGGGCGATGCTGCGCCGAGTCGGCGAAGAGGAGTACGAAGGGCCCTCAGAGGTGCGCTTCGGCGAACTGCTGGTGGACTTCGTTCGCCACGAGGTTCAGGTAGGGGGTAAACCCGTCGGCCTCACCCCCACCGAGTTCAAGCTGCTGGAGGTGCTCATCAGGGAGCCAGGGCGGGCCTTCAGTCGGCTGGAACTACTGGATCTGGCCTTCGGCTACAATTTCGAGGGGTTCGAGCGCACGGTAGATGTCCACGTGATGAACCTGCGCCGGAAGATCGAGCCGGACCGCAAGGATCCGGCCTACATCAAGACCGTCTACGGCATGGGCTATAAATTCGCTGAGGAGCAAGATTAAGATGTTGCTCCATAGTTTTCGTTTTCGGGTGCTCGCGGCGCTGATCCTGGTGATCGTAGTGGCCGTGGGGGCGGTGGCTTTCTTAGCCAGCCGGGCCACCATTGGCGAATTTCAGCGCTACGTGGAGCGCGGCGGGATGATACGTCACCAGCGGTTCGAGGTGTTTCTGGCCGGGTACTACATGCAGAACCGAAATTGGTCTGGCATTCAACCCCTGGTGGAGCAGATGGGACAGATAACGGGGGAGCGGATCGTCCTGACCGATGGAGAGGGGCAGGTCGTCGCCGACTCCGCTGAAAAGCTAGTAGGGCAGACTGTGGCCCGGGACTGGACTGAACCGGTTGCTTCTATCCTCGACCGTGGGGTGCCGGTGGGCGCTGTCTACGTCAATCCTCCAGGCCCGGCTGATGATCCTCAGAGAGAGGCATTCTTGGCCTCCATCAACCGCACTTTGCTGCTGGCGGCTGGGGTTGCTGGCCTGGCGGCTGTGCTCCTCACCCTGGGCCTTTCGCGCCGCATTCTGAGGCCGGTGGAGGCCTTGACGGCTGCCGCCCGGCGGATGGAGAGGGGCGACCTGAGCCAGCGGGTGGAGGTGCAATCCGAGGACGAAATCGGCGAGTTGGCTCGAGCCTTCAATGCCATGGCCGACGGCCTGGCCCGGCTCGAAGGGTTGCGCCGCAACATGGTGAGCGACGTGGCCCACGAGCTGCGCACTCCCCTGTCCAATATCCGTGGCTATCTGGAAGCCGTGCAGGACGGGGTAGTTGAATCGAAGCCGGAAGTCATAGGCTCCCTCTATGAAGAAGCCATGCTCCTCAACCGTCTGGTGGACGACCTGCAGGAGCTATCCCTGGCCGAGGCGGGACAGCTCAAGCTGGAGCGCCAACCAGTGTCCCCGTCCGACATAGTAAACAGAGCCACGGAGGCTGCTCGTGCCCAGGCAGCGGCCAAAGGCATCGTCTTGCAGTCTGACCTGCCGGAGGAGCTGCCCCTGTTGGACGTTGATCCCCAGAGGATTGGGCAGGTATTAGGCAACCTCCTGACCAATGCCCTGACTCACACGCCTTCAGGCGGGAAGGTCATCATCGCGGCCCGGGCCAAGCAATCGGAGGTTGAGGTCAGCGTCAGTGACACCGGCGAGGGCATCCCCCCTGAGGACTTGCCCTACATCTTCGAGCGCTTCTATCGGGCCGACAAGTCACGGTCGCGGGTCACGGGTGGGACGGGGCTGGGACTGTCCATCGCCAGGCAACTGGTGGAGGCCCACGGCGGGCGGATCGAGGTGGAAAGCGAGGTTGGGCAGGGCACCGTTTTCACCTTTACCCTGCCGGTAGCCGAGGCTTAACACAAACGCCACAGGGCAGACGACCATACCAGGAGGCATAGGCATATTGCTTTTTGCCTCCTTTTGCGTTATAATTCTCCCTCAGATAGGAGGCGAGAATCGTAGCGGAGGTGAACATGAGCGAACTGTATCCTATGTTGAGTGTGGAGGAAGCCCTGGCGCGGGTGCTGGCCGCCTTCCAGCCGCTGCCACCGGAGCGCGTGCCGGTGCTGGAAACGCTGGGCCGGGTGCTGGCCGAGGACGTCTACGCGGACATGGACATCCCGCCTCTGACCAACACGGCCATGGACGGCTACGCTGTGCAGGCTGCTGATACCGCTGGAGCCAGCCTAGAGCATCCCGCACGCCTGCGCATCGTCCACGATTTGGCAGCCGGCTACACCACCGATGTGGCGGTTACGCTCGGCACGGCCATCCGCATCATGACCGGCGCGCCCATCCCGCCGGGGGCCGACGCCGTGGTGCGCTTCGAGGACACCGAGCGGGACGGGGAGGGGGTTAATATCTTCAAAGGGGTGCCGGTGGGCAAGAATGTGCGCCAGGCCGGCGAAGACGTGAAAAAAGGCGCGCTCATCCTGCCCCAGGGCACCGAGATCCGCCCGCAAGAAGTGGGAATGCTGGCTGCCCTGGGCCACGAAGAAGCCCTGGTCCACCGTCGGCCCCAGGTGGCCATCCTGGCCACCGGCGACGAGGTGATTGAGGTGGACGCCCCCTGGCAGCCGGGCAAGATTCGCAACGCCAACAGCTACTCCAATGCCGCCCAGGTGGTTCGCTACGGTGGGGTGCCGCTGTTGCTGGGTATCGCCCGCGACGATGTAGGGGAGCTGACGGACAGAATCCGGGCCGGGCTGGAGCAGGGGGCCGACCTGTTCCTCACCTCAGGCGGGGTGTCGGTGGGCGACTTTGACGTGGTGAAAGAGGTACTGGCGGCCGAAGGGGAGATGGGCTTCTGGCGGGTGCGGATGAAGCCGGGCAAGCCGCTGGCCTTTGGCCGCATCGGGGGAGTGCCATTGCTGGGTCTGCCGGGCAACCCCGTGTCGGTTATGGTCAGCTTTGAACTGTTCGCCCGCCCGGCCATCCTGAAGATGCTAGGCAAGACGAAGCTGACGAAGCCCACCGTCGAAGCCACGCTGCTGGACGAGGTGCGGCGCAAGGACGACCGCCGTCACTTCCTGCGGGTCATGCTGGAGGAGCGGGAGGGAAAGTACTTTGCCCGGCTGACCGGCGGCCAGGGATCGGGCATCCTGCTCTCGATGGTGCGAGCGCAGGGGCTGGCCATTATCTCCGAAGACGTGGCCCACCTGCCCGCCGGGGCACGGGTGCCAGTCATGATGCTGGACTGGCCAGAAAATTCATAAGGAGAGAGTTGGAGTCTTTGGAATGGGCCTGCAGTACGGCATGGTTAGAAGGAGGATGCTTTGTCTAGCTCGTATGATCTTGCAATCTTGGGTGCGGGGCCTGGTGGTTACGTGGCCGCGCTGCGGGCCGCCCAACTCGGTGCCCGCGTGGCGCTCATCGAGAAGGGTCGCGTGGGCGGGACGTGCCTGAACGTCGGCTGCATCCCCACTAAAGCCCTGACCACTTCCACCGAACTGCTGCTCAAGGCCCGGCGGGCTGATGAGTTTGGCGTTTCCATCCCCAGCGCGCTGCCCGACCTGCCGTCTTTGATGGCCTACAAACAGGCTGTTGTGGACAGGCTGGTGGGCGGCGTAGAACAACTGCTGAGCGGGCGCAAAGTCACGCTGGTGCAGGGTGAGGGACGCCTCGTCCGCCCAGACACGCTGCGCGTCACCGACGCTGAGGGAAATACGGTGGAGATTTCAGCCCGGCACGTGGTTCTCGCGCCTGGCTCAGTTACGGCCCGACCGCCCATCCCCGGCCTGGCTTTGCCAGGTGTGATGACCAGCACTGAGGCATTGGAGATCGGCAGGGTCCCGGCGCACCTGATCGTCATCGGGGGGGGCGTTATCGGGCTGGAGTTCGCCTGTATCTACGAGGCGCTGGGCAGCCGAGTGACCATCCTTGAAATGATGCCCACTCTGTTACCAGGGGTAACAGATGAAGTGCTCGCCAGGCGGCTGGCGGCTATCCTGCGGCGGCGCGGGATGACTATCCACACCGGGGCAACGGTGCAGGCGATTGAGCCGACTGAGGGCGGGCTGCGTGTCACCTTCAGCGGAGCCAAAGGCGAAAGCCTGGTCGAAGGTGAGCGCGTGCTGGCCGCAGTGGGTCGCTGGCCGAATATCAGCGGCCTGGGACTGGCCGAGCTTGGCGTGAAGATGAATGGCCGCGCTATCGCGGTGGACGAGCATTTGAGGACTAACCTCCCCAACGTGTGGGCCATCGGCGACGCCGTGGGCGGGATGATGCTGGCCCACAAGGCAATGGTGGATGGCCGCGTGGTGGCCGAGAACGCGACCGGCGGCCAGCGCACCGTGGATTATCGCTCGCTGCCCAGCGTGATCTTCACCCGCCCCGAAGTCGCCAGCGTGGGCCTGACCGAGGCTGAGGCCCGTGCCCAGGGAGCCGACGTCGAGGTGACGCGGGTTCCGTTTTCGGCCAACCCACGGGCCCAGATCCTGGGCGAGACCGAAGGGCTGGTCAAGCTGGTGTGCGAGGCTGGCAGCGGGCGCGTGCTGGGCGTTCACCTGATGGGCCCGCACGCCACCGACCTGATCGCGGAAGGCGCGCTGGCGGTGCAGGTGGGGGCCACCGCCGACGACCTGGCCTGGACCACCCACGCCCACCCAACCCTGCCTGAGGCCATGCTGGAAGCCGCCCTCGGCTTGCGGGGCGCGATGATTCATTTTCGCTCAAGGGTGGGGGGAAGCGACTGAAGTCGCCCCTAAGAAACTAAGGAGGAAAAAAGGTGTACGGTTGGATAGGAACTATCCTGAGAGTAGACCTCACGAAGGAGAAAGTCACCAAGCAGCCGCTGGACGAGTCGGTGGTGAGGGACTTCATAGGCGGCAGGGGACTCAACTCGAAGACACTCTTCGACGAGGTGAAGCCGGGCATTGACCCGCTGAGCCCGGAGAACGTCCTGTGCCTGGCCCCCGGCCCGCTATCGGGCACCCCCCTGGGCCTCACGAGCCGCCTCGAGGTCAGCACCCTCTCGCCCTACAGCGGCATCCTGGGCGACGGGAACGTCGGCGGCTCTTTCGCCACGTTCCTGAAGCGCGCGGGCTACGACCAGATCGTGATCACCGGCAGGGCCAGCAGCCCCAAGTACCTCTGGATAAATGACGAAAGTGTCGAACTGAGGGATGCTTCGGACCTGTGGGGCAAGACGACCTGGGAAACCACGGACATCCTTCGGGAGAGGCATGGGAAAAAAATCGGCGTGGGCTGCATCGGCCAGGCGGGGGAAAACCTGGTTCGAGCAGCGTCCACCATCGTTGACAAGCACAGTTCTGCCGCCCGGGGGAGCGGCGCCGTGTGGGGGTCGAAGAACCTGAAGGCTATCGCCGTCAGGGGCAGCGGCAAAGTGGAACTGGCCAGTCCCGACGAGTTCAGGCACCTGGCACAGGAGGACAGAAAGTTCTTCTTGAAAGACCACCTGCAGCACGAGGTCATTGCCGTATACGGCACGCACATCGGCATGATGTCCTGGTGGCCGGGCTACAGGTGCTTCCAGAAATACCTCTCCGGCGATGAAATCCCAGAACCCCTCAGGCCTGAGGCCTGGAAGAAATACGAGATCGGGAGATATGCCTGCTATAGCTGCCCCGTCGGGTGCAAGGACGTCTTCAGGATCCCAACGGGCGAGCGCGCGGGGGAGGCGGGATCAGGGCTTGAGTTCGAGTGCATTGCCTGCCTGGGCACCAACTGCGGCATCGAAGACCCCATCGCCATCATGGAGATGGAAAACCTGGCCGATGCTTACGGGATGGATGTGATAGCGCTCGGCAATGCGATCGCCCTGGCCAAGGAACTCTACAGCCGGGGAATCATCACCGAAGAGGACACTGGCGGGCTGTCACTGGACTGGGAGGACGCGGATTCACAGATCGAGCTGGTTCACCAAACCGCGCTGAGAGAGGGGTTCGGCAACCTGATCGCCGAGGGGATGTACAGCCTGGCCAAGATCATCGGCCAGGGGGCGATGGATGTGTGCTATCACGTCAAGGGGCTGAGCCGTGGCCCCCACCCGCCGGGACTTTTCGCCCTCGCCCACGCGACAGGGACCAGGGGCGCCGATCACCTCAGGGGAAGGAGTTGGGCTTATGGTGAGAACGACCCGGAGGCCTTCCCGGAGCTTGTGAAGAAGGGCCTGGTGCCCGACGTGGACCAGGACCCGGTAGGGGCGCTAACCATCTCCGAAAGGGCCACGACGATTACGGATGCGATAGGACGCTGCAAAGGGGCTGTCAACAGTTGGGTCTGCGCCGTGCCGCTCGTGTGGGAGCATCCGCTGTGGGATGGGCTGGCAAGGCTGCTGAGGGCGGCAACAGGCTTCGAGTTCAACGCCACCAGCCTGGAGGAGGCCGGGGAGAGGATCTACGCCCTCGAAAGAGCCTTCAACGTCAGGCAGGGGATAACGAGGAAGGACGACCGCTTTCCGCAGAAGCCAGAGGTGAGGGAAACCACGCAGGGGAAAGGGGAGCGGGAGAAACACGCGGAGATGCTCATGGAGTACTACCGGGTGCACGGCTACGACCTTGAGACTGGCATCCCGACGCGAGAGCGGCTGGAGCGATTGGGCTTGAAATACGTGGCCGACGAGCTCGAGGCCCATGGCCCCTATCCGCAGTGGGACGGCCCGCCTCCCTGGCCTCTGGACAAGTATCCACACGGAGGGAAGCGCGCTTAGGGCCGGAGATAGCTGCCACGAATTTCACAAATTAACACGAAAAAGGGAAATTTAGTGAAAATTCGTGTAATTCGTGGCAAAAAACAAGACCACGGGGGTGGAAGCATGAGGGAGAGCATTATCGGCCAAAGTATGCCACGCATTGACGCCCAGGCTAAGGTCACGGGCCAGGCCAAGTACCCTGGCGATTTCTACGTGGAAGGAATGCTCCACGCCAAAGTGGTGTGGAGCGAGCACCCCCACGCCAGGGTGCGGCACATTGACACCAGCCAGGCCGAAGCCTATCCGGGTGTGATCGCCGTCCTCACTTACAAAGATGTCCCCGTCAACGAGTACGGTATCAACATCATGGACCAACCGGTGCTGGTGGCCGAGGGGAGCGAGGTACGCTGGGTGGGCGACCGCATCGCCATCGTGGTGGCCGAGAGCGAGCGCATCGCTGAGGCGGCCCGTAAGCTGGTTCAAGTGGACTACGAGCCGCTGACCGTGGTGGACGACCCGCGAGAGGCGCTGAAGCCCGCTGCGCCCCTGGTCCACGAGGAGAGGGACACTAACGTGCTCAAGCAATTCAGGGTTCGCAAAGGGGACGTGGAAGCCGGCTTTGCCAGAGCCGACGTCATCGTCGAAGGCTACTACGTCACCCCCTGGGTGGAGCACGCCTACCTGCAGCCCGACGCTGGCCTGGGCTACATTGATGAGGAGGGGCGGGTCACTGTTGTTGCCGCCGCTCAGTGGGCTCACGATGACCTGCGCCAGATCGCCCATCTGCTGGATTTACCCGAAGACCGTGTGCGCGAGATCGTGCCCGCCACCGGTGGAGCCTTTGGCGGGCGAGAGGACATGTTCATCCAGCACCTCCTGGCCCTGTGTGCCTACCGCCTCCAACGTCCGGTGAAGATGGTCTTCAGCCGCGAGGAGACGGTGTGCCGCACCGGCAAACGCCATCCCTTCTACATGCGCTACAGAACCGGAGCCACGCGGGACGGGGAACTGACGGCGATGGAGACCGAGCTCATCTCCGATGCTGGGGCCTATGCCAGTACGAGTACCGTGGTGATGACCAACGCCACGACCTTTGCCGCCGGCCCCTACGTGGTGCCCAACGCGAAGATAGATGGTTACACCACCTATACCAACAACGCCATGGCTATGGCCATACGTGGTTTCGGGGCCGCCCAGGCTGCGGTGGCCTACGAGTCGCAGATGGATAAGCTGGCCGAGGCCCTGGGCATGGATCCGGTAGAGTTCCGACTGAAGAATCTGTTCGAGGACGGCTCCATCGCGGTCACGGGCAATCCCATGCCGCCTGGGGTGGGCGTCAAGGACACGCTGCGGCAGGCCGCGCTGGCTGCTGGCTGGCGCGAGAAAGAGGACGGACACTGGGTGCGGCCAGAGAAGCCTGCACCTGCGGACGGCAAGCTGCGCGGCCTGGGGGTGGCCTGCTCCTACAAGAACGTGGGCTACAGTATGGGCTTCGACGACAAGTCCACGGCGGTGGTCGAGCTTTTCCTGGACGACACTGGGCAGGTGGAAAGGGCGCTGGTGAAGATCGCGGCTTCGGAAGTGGGGCAGGGGGTGCACACCGCCTTGGCCCAGATCGCAGCCGAGGCGCTGGTGATCGAGATGGAGAAAGTGAGCATCGCCCTGTTGGATACAGCCGACGTACCTGACGGCGGAAGCTGCTCCGCCTCCCGCCACACCTACATGTCCGGCAATGCGGTGCTGGCCGCCTGTCAGCTTGCCAGGGAGAAGTGGCGCGCGGCCTTGCGAGCCGAGGAGAGCAAGACCCACATCGAAGCTCGATACACCTTCCACGGCCGCCACGCCAGGCCAACCACGCCGTTTGATCCTGAGACCGGCATGTGCGACCCCCACATCAGCTACGGATACGCCACCCAGATCGCCCTGGTGGAAGTGGACGCCGAAACGGGGGAAGTGAAGGTGCTCAAGCTCTACTCCGCGCACGACGTGGGCCGGGCCGTCAACCCCCAGATGATCAAAGGGCAGATCGGCGGCGGGGTGCAGATGGGGGAGGGGTATGCCCTCATGGAGGAGTACATCCAGCGGCAGGGAGTGGTCAAGACCCGCAAGTTCAGCGAGTACTTCATCCCCACCGTGCTGGACATGCCCCGCGAGATCGTGCCCATCATCGTCGAGGTGCCCGATCCGACCGGCCCGTACGGGGCCACAGGCGTAGGGGAGATGACCACCCTGCCCACCGCCCCGGCCATAATATCCGCCATCCACGACGCCACGGGGGTGTGGATCGAAGAGCTGCCGGCCACGGCGGAGAAGGTGCTGATGGGGATGCGTGAAACGTGATGATCTACGTCGTGCAAGCCTTACGTTTCACCCAAATTTTGCGCAAAAATCGGGGGTACCAACCCTAATCATGCACTTTCTGAACAGCACACCCCCGACCACCTACCGTCAGATCGGAGTTGCCCTGGGTCTCAGTGGCGAGCGAACTCGTCAACTGCACGCCGAAGCCCTGGTCTGGCTGCGCCACCCGGCCCATTCCTATGCCCTGCGCAGCCTGCTGGAACGCCACACCTTAGCTGACTACCAGACCGCCGAGGCCCTGGCTCAGCGCTGGTTGCGATGGAAGGGAGGGCGTCACGGCTGCTGAACTCATCCCCGTCGAGACCCGCGCCCAAGACCCTACCTTCGTGGCCCGGGGCAAAGCCTTCACCTTCCAAGCCGACGTCTGGCTCAACCTGACCACCCTGGCCCGCCTGGTGCGAGAAGCTACCGCCGCCACAGGGGTCTAACCTGAAACTCCCTTTGATAGTCTCCTGACTCCCACTACGCCTCGCAGACCCTATTCTGCGTGGCGCGTTGCTCCCTGCCTGCTCACCAAATTCTTGGCCGCCCGTGCCCCCCACAGCCGCACAGTCACCCCTCCCCATCCCCTGCCATCCTTTTAGGGCTTCTGCTTCGAAAGCCCGGCAAGGGCGTGACTGGCAAAGGTGGACGAAAGATAGTATAATTACCTCGGAGGGAAAATATGAGAAGTTCTAGGAGCAAAGGGTCGCGGATCATGTTCTGGGTGGTAAGCTTGCTGGTGGTCTTAAGTATGGTCTTGAGCCTGATCGTGATGATGGTACCCGAACCAAAGCAGCCCACGCCCACGCCGCTTCCGAGGATAACGCCGATAATGCGGCCTACTTCCACGCCTACGCTGACGCCCACCCCAACCCCCACGGCGACGCCTACCAGCTCATAGCCGCCTGGTGGTCATCAAATCGGCTCACGTTGCCGCAGTGACAGCGACCACAGCTTGAATGATCTGTGACTCTCTCACCTGACGAAGAACCAAAAGCCAAGCGCTCCAAGAGCTAGCAGTGCCAGCATCATCAACGCTACTACCAATAGGCCGATCCGAGTGGCTGAGATACCGTATTGTGTACGGTAGGGATCAACACCAGGCGGTAGCAGAAGTTGGGCGACGGTCTCCCGACCGAGCCCTTTTCGCCTCGGTCAGAGACCTCAGCGAACGATACCTCAACATCTCCCTTTCGCAAGCGTAGATTGCCAGGCGAATAGAGGGCCTACCTCAATCTCATCTTGACGAGCAGCAACACCCCGATCACTATGAGGAGAAAAGGTATTGTCGCCACAACAGTCCACGTGGTCGGCGCAGTGATGTCAACTCCCAGCAAGAAGGCGAGCAATCCAAGCCCCGCGACCACCAGTCCTACCACCATGCTTGCCAACACTGCGTATTGGGCAGAGGGGGCACCGCATCGTGTGCGGTAGGGATCAACGCCAGGCGGCAGGAGGACGTCTCTGGTACGAGCGCTACGCGATCGCTTGAAACGCACCCTTCTATCATCAAACTTCTCCAGCATCACCCAGCCGGCTCGGGCTTCCTCTTCGATCAGTTTTCGCAGAACCTCCGGTTTGCGAAAAGCGGCAGATTCGGATCGGACAATCTTGAACTCCCAGCCGTTGCCCAGGTCATCCTGCGTGTATCCGGCCATGTCTTCCTCCTCCTCAGCGATCATCATTCTCCGACGTTTTGCGGCAGCCGCCGCTGCAGCACCACCAAAAGCCATCTCAATACCTCCTACTCTTTCATCAGCCCCTCGCGCCAGGCGTAGACCGCCGCCTGGGTGCGGTCGGAGAGGTGGAGCTTCCCCAGCAGGTTGCTGACGTGGGCCTTCACCGTGCGCTCGGTGATGACCAGCTCGGCGGCGATTTCGGCGTTGGTACGGCCCTGGGCGATGAGCCGCAGCACCTCCATCTCCCGCGCCGTGAGACCGGCGGTCGGATCGCGGCCCCGCGCAGGCGCTGTTACCTCGTCCATCAGCCGCTGGGCGATGCGGGGGTGCAAGCTGGCCTCACCCCGACTGGCAGCGTGGATGGCGTCTAGCACTGTCTCCCCGTCGGCGTCCTTGAGCAGGTACGAGAGGGCGCCGGCCTTGATGGCGGAGAAGATCAGCTCGTCCTGGGCGAAGCTGGTCAGCACCACCACCTGGCTGTGAGGGCTGATCTGGCGGATGTGGCGAGTGGCCTGCACGCCCCCTTGATCCACGGGCTCTGTCCCCGGCCGCAAGGGCAGCACCAGGTCCATCAACACCACGTCGGGCACGTGCTCGGCCACGCCCTGCACAGCGCTCTGGGCGTCGCCCGCCTCGCCCACGATGGCGATTTCCGGATGCGCGCTCAGGAAGTAGCGCAGCCCTTTGCGCACCACGTCGTGGTCATCCACCACGAAGACGGTGATACGTTCAGGGTCAGAGTCAATCGGTGACATCGATTTGCCTCGGTTCCGCGTGAAACGAGACGTAATCCGTAAAACGTAAAACGTGAGAACAGCTTGATTACGTTTTACGCTTCACGTTTTACGCCTGCTTCTCAGACTGACTCACTGAGACCGGCAGGCTGCCCAGCAAGAGGGTCGGGCTGATGCCTTCCTCGGTGATGACGATCTTGGCATTGTCGCGTAGGGCAACCTCGGTCATCTCCATCTGCTTCAGCACCTGGGCGTTACCCCGGAAGTACTGCTGAGCGGCTTCGTTGACTAACTTGATCGCCTGTGCCTTACCCTCGGCCACTTTGATCGCCGCCTCCCGCTCGCCCTCGGCGCGCTGGATGATGGCCAGTTTCTGCTGCTCGGCGGCCTCGAACTCGCCGGTGGCCAGCAGACGCATGGATCGCCGCTCTTGCTCAGCCGTCTTCTGCTTGTGCATGGCCCGCTTGATGTCGTCGGGCGGGTCAATGAGCATGATCTCCACCTTGCTCACCTTCAGTCCCCATTCCTCGGCGAATTTGTTGAGGACGGACTCCAGATTGTGGGCGATCTTCTCGCGTGCCACCAGGCTCTCGTCCAGGGTCAGGTCGCCGAACTCCTGGCGCAGGTTGGTCATCGCCAGTTGGATGACCGCTCGCTTCCAATCGTCAATATTGTAGAAAGTCCTCTTGATGGACTCTTCATCGGAAGCGGGGCGCACCCACATGACACCGTCCACGTGGATCTCCACGTTGTCCTGGGTGATCACCGACTGCGGGGGGATGTCCATGGTGTGCTCGCGGATGTCGCGGACGCGGACGAGGTGGACGACTGGGATCTGAAACCCCAACCCAGGCAGAACCAACCCGGTATACTTGCCCAGGGTTTCCTGGATACCCCGCTCATGGGGCTTCAGTGTGTAAATTGCACCTCTAATGGTTCTCATGGCTCTCTCCTTTCTTGATTGTGAACTATCTCTTTCTGTACCAAACAGTGACCGAAGAAACGTACTCGTCACCTGATTCGGTAACACTAACGAAGTCTTCCTCAATTGATTCTGCCGTTGGCGATGAACTCCTCAGCCTGTTGTCTGAGCTTCTCCCGCTTGTCCAACGCGGTTCGTCCAGCGAAGTTCAGCAAATGGGTGTCGGAAAAAGTCTTACGAACGATCATTGTCCCCCTCCTGTTCTTCTAGACCCTTCGGGTTTCTGAAACCCGAAGGGTCTTGGCTCTCGTCCACGATGCGCATGGTCACCATCACCAGCAGGGGCAGCGGCAGCGGGCGGTGCAACTCAATCTGGGGCGAGTCGCCACCAGCAGCCACGAGCATCTCATCGCCGACCTCGTCCACGAGAACGCAGCGACCTGGCTGCCCCTTGACGTAGGACAGACGATAGCCCCGCCCATCGTAGACGATCTCGCTCCAGGTATTCAACATTCGGCCCTGGTACTGCATCGCCGCCAGGGGTTGCCCGTTGCGCGTCAGCACCACCCTGCCGCTCAGGCCACGGATGCGGCGTAGCGCCCACGACGCGCCGTCGGATTCCCACTCGTATCCTGACCTGCTATGTTCCACCTGAACCAACGGCGTGCGACGCTGGCCCAACTGGAAGATGTAGTCTCTCTTGAGTCCCAGGAAGCCGGCATCTCTCCTGACCATCAGCGGTTCCCCGCCAGACTCCACCAGCGGCCGGCGCAGGCGCACCTGGTCAGCCGGGAGCCAGGGCCAGGTCTGCCCCACTGGGATGACCAACCTCTGACCCAGCCAGGCCCAGTTCTCAATCGTCGGACTGGGGCGATCCCTGTCCACGCCGGCGATCTCGCCAAAATCCATCGTACCCAAAGGATGGGGCAGTGCGACCTCGGCCAGCACCGAGGTGCCGGCTCCAGTCTGACTGACGACGGTCAGCACCCCGCCGGCGGCCATCATGCGCTCCTCCATGTTCGCCAGTCCCAGCCCTCGGCGGGGCTGGCTGGTGTCGAACCCGACGCCATTGTCGCGGATGGTCAGCGACACCTGCTCAGGGATGCAGCGCAGATGCACATCCACCCGGGTCGCTCGGGCATGCCGGGCCACGTTGTGCAGCGCCTCCTGAGCCACGCGGTAGAGCGACTCGGACACCGATGGCGGCAAGAGTGCGTCTTTGCCCTGCACTTCTAGGTAGATCAGGATGTGCTCCCGCGCGCCGAAGAGCAGGGTGTAATCGTTGAGCGCGTTCGCCAGCCCCTGCTCTTGGAGCGAGCCAGGGCGTAAGTCCTTGATCAAGCGGGTCATCTCACGCTGAGCGGCCTGGGCTGTGGTCTCGACCTCGCGCACCATCTCGGCCAGTTCGTCCGGCGCGTCCTGCAACGTGTCGAAGCGGGCTCGGATGGCGCTGGCCGTCATCGCCAGGCTGAAGAGGTGCTGCTTGACGCTGTCGTGCAGTTCGCGGGCCAGGCGATTTCGCTCCTCGACCACCGCCAGCGCGCGCACCTGGTCGGTGAGGCGCGCGTTGCGCTCCCGCAGCTCTTCCAGGTCTTGCTCATCTTTTTCGAGATGTTCGGCCAGCAGGTCGAGCTGACTGGCCAGCACCCCCAGGCCATCACCGACGGGGTCAGCGATGCGCAGCGAGAGATTGCCGCACAGCCAGGCCTGGCTGATCTCGCGGGCGCGACCCAGGCGGCGAGTGATGGGGCGGCTGGCCCACGCGCCCAGCAGCAGCCCCGCCAGCGCGGCGGCGATGATCATCAGCGCGAAGTGAAGGCTCCCGATGGGCCGGGCTGCGATCAAGGTCAGGGCCGCCCCTTCAGCGATGAGGATCGCTCCCAGAGTCACTATCACGTGGGCGAGAATCAGCTTGTGCTGTAGGTTTATTCCTAGGGAACGGGAATTGCTCTGCATTAGAGACTCCTGTAGACCTTCTCGTGAAGAGGATGCTGATCTGAGGGGAGTGCAGGCGCAAGCCTGCTGGGACGGACTTGCGTCCGCACTCCTTCCTCAAAGATCTGCCTCCAGCGCTTGCCGAATCGCTCGCACCTCGGTCAGAATCGCGTTCAGGGCATCGGCCACGGCCGGTTCGCCCTCCACCTCGGCGGCGGTCGGGGCCATACCTCCCCGGAAACGCCGCAGCTCCGTGGCTACGATCTCGTAAACTTCTTGGACGTTGCTCAGGCCCACCAGGCTCTCCTCTACGCCGGTCTGACCGCTCATGCCGGCCGTCTGGATGTTCAGCGTGCCCAGGCCAAACAGCCAGCGGTCCAGGATATCCCGCTTGACCGTCAAGTTAGTCACCGTGCGATAGGGCACGTGCTTGACCGATTTAGTCAAGATGCCTGCCCGCACGATCACCTCGTCGTCCTGAATCTCGTAGCTCAGGCTGCGATAGTAGGGTGCGGTCGCGAGCATCGCCGGTACCCACCAGACGAGGTCAGCAACGGCAGTGACGATGACGACGATCCTGGCTCCGCTCGCACCTATGTCCTGGTCAAAGCTCATGAGCCAACCGAGCAAAACGCCGCCCGCCAGAATCAGCAGCGCCACGATGGTGATGACCAGACGCAACTTGCTCAGGTATTTGGGATTGGGTTTGAAGGTTTTGGTTTGCATTTCCTTTACCCTCCTTTCGCCCACATTATACCACAGTCTGTTCTGTTTGTCATCGGGCCTGCGGACGAAATTTGCTGGCTCTGACGTTTTCTGTGGTCATTGACGATAGCCTCCCAAAGAGGCGGAAACCATGAGGTTGTGTAACCAGTTATCGTGATAAACGAAGCCATTGAGCCTATGAGCTGGCGATTTGTACTGTTT
>Ga0307437_1001405_pt1 | contig 16122 bp, 15 predicted proteins | sample SalMarWE160390MG_FD_202146 | JGI IMG/M metagenome (GOLD analysis project Ga0307437, IMG submission 202146) | Salt marsh sediment microbial communities from the Plum Island Ecosystem LTER, Massachusetts, United States - WE1603-90 | ecosystem: Environmental > Aquatic > Marine > Intertidal zone >...
CCAGGTGACGGCGGCCTTGCAAAGCGCGCCACTGATGTTCATTGAGAATGTCAACCAATTCACCGAGGGTGCGCGCTTCCAAGAGGCATGCCACACGGCTTGACAGGATACACACCGATGTGCTACAATCGCAAATAAATTGGAGGTGTGTCATGCTTCTGACAGACCGTATCGAAATCAACCCTGCCGTCATGCTGGGCAAACCGGTGATTCGCGGGACGCGCATCCCGGTAGAACTTGTCATCCGCAAACTGAGCGAGGGCGCTACAGAGGCCGACCTGCTGGATGCATATCCGCGCCTGACCCGCGCGGACATCCGGGCCGCGCTGGCTTATGCCGCCGACTCACTGGCCCATGAAACTATCCTGTTACAAACGGCCTGATGAGTACTTCTGCTTTGCGCTTTCTGGCCGACGAAAGCTGCGACTTTGCCGTCGTGCGCGCTTTGCGAGCAGAGGGCTATGATGTCTTTGCCGTCAGCGAGGTAATGCGCCGCTCCGACGACCGCGAATTGATTGAGCAAGCCTATCGCGAGAAGCGCATCCTGCTGACAGAGGACAAAGACTTCGGCTGGCTGGTCTTCGTCAGTCATGCCGACTCAGCCGGTGTCATCTTGATCCATTTCCCTGGCAACCTCCGCCAGACTCTGGCTCAGACTGTCGTGCAGTGCGTGCAGGAGCAAGGCGAGCAACTCTTTGATGCTTTTGTTGTCGTGCAACCTGGTCATATCCGTATCAGGCGCAAGCCCTGAGACCTGGGAAAGTATCTGTAAATCTGTTCAGGAGTTCTCCGTTCGCGGTGGAGAGGTATGTTGGATTATCGAGAAACCCACCCGAAAAGTACCCGGACGTACCGAGAAGGCGCGTGTTTGAGCTTTCGGGAAGGTAGGGACTGAACGCTTACGGTGAGATGAAGGCGATGCCGACGCTACGGGAAATTCTGGAAGGATATAAACGCTTCAACGCCTGGGAACTCGAGGGACAAAAAAGGGGGTTGCCGTGGTTGACTGTCGAGGAAAGCCTGATGCAGTTCTTTGAACTGTGTGATCTGGCGCGTACACTGGCGCCCAATGCAGAGCGAATCTTTCTCGAACAGGACGAGGCCCACTGGATTGCGCTGCACCAGAAACTCCAACGAGCGACAAAGGTAATGACTGATGCACAAACAACTTGAGGTCTTGCGCCAGGTAAAGGTGTTTCTCGATCAGCACACTGTTCGGCATCTCGTCATCGGGGGGATAGCCAACGCGGTGTGGGGTAGGCCACGTGCCACGCGTGATGCGGGCTTCAAAGTACTTATCGGCGAACGCACGATCGGCGAATTCGTCACCATCGTCGGCACGCGGTTCAAATTTCGTTTGACCATTCACAAGGCCATCCCCGAACGCGCGAAGGATTGGGATGACATCGAAGGCGTGCTCGCACGGCAAGGTGACAGGTTAGAACTGTGGGCTCGTGAGCAGATAGCCCAATCAGTTATTTGCTCAAGACACAGGATTACAAACCCTGCGCGAGCGCAAATATCATACCATACGAGGAGGTGAGTGAGATGAGTCGAGGTCGTGGAACGGGCGGTGGTCGCGGTAGTGGTAGTGGTGCTGGTCGCGGTGGCGGTCGCGGGCCGGGCCGGATGGGTGGCCCCAAGGCCGCCGGGCTGGGCGGCTACTGTGCCTGCCCCAACTGCGGGCACCGGGAGCCGCACGCAGTCGGGCAGCCTTGTTATGAGAAGAAGTGCCCGCAGTGTGGCACCCAGATGGTGCGCGAGTAACCCCCACCCCAACCCTCCCCCACGGGGGGAGGGAGGCCTTCATCCTGCCTCCCCCCTATGGGGGGGATTGAGGGGGGGAGCTCTGGGAGATGAGCGATGAAGGTAACCTGTGTAGTTGATGACGCAGTCCAACGGAGTTCTCCCTTCTGGGGCGAGCACGGCGTGGCATTTCTGATCGAGACAGAGGCCGGGCGCGTGCTCTTCGACACCGGGCAGAGCGGCACGGTGCTGCTGCACAACCTGGAGTCGCTGGACGTGGACCCGGCGACGATAGATGCGCTGGCAATCAGCCACGCCCACTACGACCACACCGGCGGTTTGCCTGCGCTATTGGAGCACATCCGCCCCGGCACCCCGCTTTACGCCAACCCCGATCTCTTCCGCGAGCGGTTTTCGCGGCGGGAGGGAGAGCCACGCAGCGTTGGCCTCTCGCTGACACAGGAGGAACTGGCCGCCCGGCTGACGCTACGTCTGGATGCCGCGCCACAGGAGATGCTCCCCGGCGTCTGGACGACGGGCGAGATCAGGTCACGCCCGGAGCCGGAGGGCAGCAGCGCCTACCATCTCGTGCGCGAAGGGAACACCTTCGTGCACGACTCCTACCGGGACGACATGGCGCTGGTGCTAGAGGTAAATAACCGGCTGGTGCTGCTCTGCGGCTGCTGCCATGCTGGCCTGCTCAACACGCTGGCGCACGTACAGCACACCTTCGAAGGTCCCATCGCGGTCATCGCCGGTGGCCTGCACCTGACCAGCGCCAGCGCGGACTACCTGCGGCGCGTCGGCAAGGTGCTGGTGGAGATGGAATCCGTGCAGCGCGTCTACCCGAACCATTGCACCGGCGAGGTGGCCTTCGTCGCCCTGACGCTGACCCTGGGGCCGTCCATCGTGCGCCCCTGTCCGGCGGGGACCAAACTTGACCTGGAGGTGTGCCTGTGATCATCACTGTCGCCAGCGGCAAAGGAGGCACAGGAAAGACTACCGTCGCCGTCAGCCTGGCGCTGAGTATAACAGCGGATCGGCAGGATTTGACGGATCAGGATTTAGCGGATCAGGATTTAGCGGATCAGGATTTAAGGGATAAAGAATCCGATAGTCCTGCCCAATCTGAATCCGTTAATCCTGCTAATCCGCTGTTCTTAGACTGCGACGTGGAGGAGCCCAACGCCGCCCTCTTCCTCAAACCGGCCATCAAGGAACACCGGGAGGTGGGCCAACTCATCCCGAAGGTAGACCCCGATAAGTGCACCTACTGCGGGCGCTGCGCCGAGGTGTGCCAGTATCACGCTATCGCCGTGGTGCCACAGCGGGTGCTGGTCTTTACCGAACTGTGCCACGGCTGCGGCAGTTGCAGCCTCAACTGCCCGGAGAAGGCCATCCACGAGGTGCTGTGCGTGACAGGCACCATTGAGCGAGGCTGGGCCAGGGGGATACACCCCTCCGATTCGGGGGGGTTGGGGGGGGTAAAACTCCCCCCCGCTTCGGGGGGGCCGGGGGAGGTTGAGTTCGCCCAGGGGACGATGAACGTGGGCGAACCGATGGCCGTGCCCATCATCCGCCAGTTGAAGCAGTGGGTGATCCCGCCCGACGCCTCGGCTTCGCTCGGCGGAACCCCCGGCGACCGTCCGGTCATCCTGGATGCGTCGCCGGGCACCGCCTGTCCTGTCGTAGAGAGCATGCGCGGGGCAGACTTCGTGCTCATGGTCACCGAGCCCACTCCCTTCGGCCTGCACGACCTGCGGCTGGCGGTGGAGGTAGCCCACGACGAATTGGGCCTGCCCGTCGGTGTGGTGATCAACCGCGACGGCGTGGGCGACCGGGGCGTGGACGACTACTGCGCCGCCGAGTCCATCCCCATCCTGATGCGCATCCCCCTGGATCGGCGCATCGCCGAGTCTTACTCGGAGGGGGTGCCGCTGGTGGAGGCGCTGCCGGAGTATCGGGCGCAGCTCCGCGAACTCTATCACCGCATCCGGGGAGAAATGGCGCGATGAAACAACTGGTCATTTTAAGCGGCAAGGGAGGCACGGGCAAGACAACCGTCACGGCGGCGTTGGCCCACCTGGCCTCGCAGGAGATGTCCGTCGTCCTGGCCGACGCCGACGTGGACGCGGCCAACCTGGAACTGGTGCTCGATCCCACGAAGCGGGAGGAGCACGATTTCACGGGCGGGCAGTTGGCAGTGATTGACCCCGAGACTTGCACCGCCTGCGGCATCTGCGCCGAGGTCTGCCGGTTTGAGGCGGTGGTCTCCGGGGATGAAGCATACCGCGTGGCCCCCCTGGCCTGCGAAGGGTGCGCTGCGTGCTTTTACCAGTGCCCGGTGGAGGCGATCCGCATGGAGGAGCAGACAGCCGGGCGCTGGTTCCGCTCCGACACCCGCTTCGGCCCCCTCTTCCACGCCCATCTCTTTGCTGGGCAGGAGAACTCCGGCAAACTGGTCACGCTGGTCAAGCAGCAGGGCCGTCTCCTGGCGTTGGACACGGGGGCGAAGTTGCTGCTGGTAGACGGACCGCCGGGGATCGGCTGCCCTGTCATCTCTGCCAGCGCCGGGGCAGACATAGCGCTTCACGTGGCTGAGCCCACTGTCTCCGGCGTGCACGACCTGGAGCGCATCATGGGCACCACCGACCACTTCGGCGTGCCGTCGCTCGTGGCGATCAACAAAGCAGATCTGAACCCGGCGCGAGCGGGAGAGATCGCCGCCTTCTGCACGGAGCGGGGAGTGGAGTTGGTGGGGTACATCCCCTACGACACTGTCGTGACGGAGGCGATGGTACATGGCCAGCCGGTGACTGCATACACCGATGGGCCGGTGACGGAGGCGTTAAGGGGAGTGTGGGGGCGAATACGGGAGGCTCTGACGTGAACGAGGAACTACGGGAGTGCATATTGCAGCGATTGAGCACCGTGATGGATCCCGAGACAGGGGCCGACGTGGTGCGCATGCGTCTCGTCGAGGATCTGACGGTGGGCGAGGGAGGCGTTGTGCGCTACAGGTTTCGCCCCTCATCCCCCCTGTGCCCCCTCGCCGTGCCGCTGGCCCTCTCCATCCGCAAGGCCGTAGCAGAAGTGGAGGAAGTAACCGGGCAGGAGATCGAGGTGGTCGGCTACGTCGGGGCGGCGGAACTGAACGTGATGCTGCGAGAGCTGACCGGGGCTGGGAAGTAATTTGAGTGAGAAGCGTGGCGGTGCCTTCGGTGCGCTGCCCCACCAGGAGCCTGTGGATGCACTCAGTCGCGCTGATGTCCACCCCGCGCGTGGGCTGTGCGGCCACCAGGACGCTGGGTTGGCGTGACAATTCGCGTGCCAGGACCATTTTTTGAATATTGCCTCCCGACAGACTCTTCAAAGCAGTGTCGCGCGTGGGCGTCCTGATGTCAAAGTCTCTGATCAACTCATCGCTGCGCTCAGCAATGTTGCCGAAATTCATGAACATACCAGCGGCGTATGGCCTGCTGGCGTGGTCTCGCAGGATGAGGTTCTCTGCCACGGAGAAATCTCGAATGGCCCCATCGCGCATGCGCTCCTCCGGTATGTAGGACAAACCCTGCTTGAGGAGCCGCGCTGGTGACCAGCCTGTTATGTCCATGCCGTCAATAGCGATCTGGCCCTGCGTAGGCTGGCGCAACCCGGCAATGACCTCGGCCAGTTCGCGCTGGCCATTACCCGAGACCCCCGCGATCCCAAGGATTTCGCCTGCCCTCACTGTGAGGCTCACGCCGCGCAGGGCCGGTACGCCCCGGTCGCCCTCTGCCCACACGCCTTTCAGTGACAGGCGCACATCCCCCAGTTCGACCGGCGGGCACTCCACGCGCAGCAGAACCTCACGCCCCACCATCAGCCGCGCCAGTTCGTCGCGCGTCGTTTCCGACGTCGGTAGGGTCTCGACCACCCGCCCATCGCGTAATACCGTCACCCGGTCGCTAATTGTCAACACCTCGTAGGGTGACGCTGAAGAAAGCCATGGCCAGGCCCATGATCCCACCAACAATCCAACAGCGCAAGCAAAGTAGCGAACAAGGGCATCAACGGGCCGAGGATAGTGCCGAGTTTGAAAAACTTAAATCGTTCGAGCATCGCTTCCTAAAATCAGACGGCCCCCCGGGATGGTCGGGGGCGCTGTTGCCGTACCCCCCCCCACAAACCCCGCGACTTGTGCATAAGACCGGAATTGTGGTAACATGGTAAGCACTTGTGTGTTACTCCGCATCCCATACCCAGCGCTGGCCAAAGTCCAGAATGTGGTGAGAGGCCAGCAGCAATACGTAGAGGAGCAGTCGAAAAATGAACGATGAACAAGTCCCAGTGGCAAACTCGGCCGCTGTCGGGGGAGCCTGGAGCATAGACGCCGACGCGCCGCTCCAATTAGTACTAGATAGCCCGGAGTGCCCGCCGCTGTTGCGCCAGATGCTCACCGGCGTGCTCTCCTGGCAAACCCGCAACGAGACGCCGGTGCGGAGGGCCCTGACGTCGCCGCGCGTCGCGCCCCAGTGGGTGGCGGCGCTCCTGGCGCTGGGGGCCACGGTCACCGTGGAAGGAGATGCCGGGCCGACGGATGTGTCCCTGGAGGCGCTGCTGCAACACAAAGCGGAGGGAAGAGTATCCGCACTGCACGTCGGGGTAAGGTGGCTCCCCCCCGCTTCGGGGGGGCCGGGGAGGGTAAGGTGGGGCGAGGCTCGCGTGGCCCGCACCCCAGCCGACGAGCCCATCGTCGCAGCGGTCGCTGTGGTGGAAATGGACGATGGCGTTGTGCGCCAGGCCCGCGTCGCGCTCACCGGCGTCTGGCCGCAGGTCGTTCGCCTGGCCGAAGCCCCCGCTCAATTGGTGGGCGGCCCGCTGGACGAGGAGCACATCCGGGCGGTGGCGGCGGCCGTGGAGAATGAGGTCGCGCCCAGGAGAGACTTCCTGGGCAGCGAGGAATATCGCCGGGCGATGGCGGGTGTGTTGACCCGCCGTGCCCTCGAGAGGTGTCTGCGTCAGAGCCGTTCAGACCTCCGAGGTTTTAGCCACAGGCTCAGTCGTGAGAAGACAGGCGATACTGTCCAGGATGAATTGCAGAATAACAACAGCAAACCTCGGAGGTCTCTAAGTAGCAATGAGACCCGTGCCGTTACGCTGACGATCAACGGCGAGGAAAAGACCCTGGACGTGCGGCGTTCGGAAACCTTGCTGGACGCGCTGCGCCGTGCTTCCTATACTAGCGTCAAGCACGGCTGCAATACAGGCGACTGTGGCTCGTGCACCGTTCTCCTGGACGGGGAACCCGTGTACAGTTGCATGATCCCAGCCATTCAGGCCGAAGGACGCGAGGTCACGACTGTCGAGGCGCTGACCTCCCCCTCCCAGCCCCGCCTACGAGAGGGGAGGCTCCCCCCCGCTTCGGGGGGGGCGGGGGGGGTATTGCAATTGCATCCCATCCAGCAGGCGTTCATCGAGACGGGGGCCATCCAGTGTGGCTACTGTACCCCGGCCCAGATCCTCGTGGCTAAGGCGCTTCTCGACCGCAACTCTGATCCCACCGAGGAGGAGATCCGCGAGGCGATGGCGGGGGTGCTGTGCCGCTGCACCGGCTACGTCAAGATCGTGCAGGCGGTGCAGCGGGCTGCGGCGGTCTTGCGCGGTGAGGAGGTGGAACCCTTCGCGCCTGTCGAGGCGACGCTGGCGCAGGGCGAGTCGCCCACCGAACTGCTGGGCCGTTATTACGGGCAAGGACAAGCCGGGCAAGGACAAGCCGGGCAAGGACAAGCCTTGCCCCTACCACCGTTGGTTATCTCCCCGCCAGAGATGGAGCCCCTGCGCGTGGTGGGCAAGCCGGAGCCCAAGGTGGACGGCGTCAAACTGGCGACAGGCCGCCCGGTCTTCGCCGACGACGTCAAACTGGAGGGGATGCTCTACGGCGCGCTGCTCACCAGCCCCCACGCCCACGCCCGCATCAAACAGATTGACACCAGCCGCGCCCGTGCCCTGTCCGGCGTCCAGGCCGTCCTCACGTACCGGGACATTCCCCGCGTCAAGTACGCCTCCGGTGGGCAGAGTTATCCTCAGCCCCCGCCTTTCGACCAGGTCGTCCTCGACGACAAAGTGCGCCACGTGGGCGATCGGGTGGCAGTCGTCGCTGCCGAAACGCCGGAACTGGCGCAGCGGGCACTGCGGTTGATCGAGGTAGAGTACGAAGTGCTGCCCCACGTCCTCGACCCCGAAGAGGCGATGCAGGAGGACGCGCCGGTGATCCACGACGAGCCGGACACGGAGGGCATCTACGATGCCCAGCACAACATCGTCCACCACATTGAGGCTGAGTGCGGCGACGCCGAGACCCAGTGGGCCAGGGCCGACCACGTCTTCGAGGGTGAGTACCGCACGGCGCAGCAGCAGCAGGCGCACATCGAGCCGCACGTTTGCATCACCTATTGGGATGAGGACGGGCGGCTGGTCGTCCGCTCCAGCACCCAGGTGCCCTTCCATATCCGGCGCATGCTCGCCCCCCTCATCGGCCTGCCGGTCAAGCGAATCCGGGTGATCAAGCCACGCATCGGCGGTGGCTTCGGCAACAAGCAGGAGATGATCCTGGAAGACCTCTGCTCTCACCTGACCATCGCCACGGGCCGGCCGGTAAGGATGGAGTATACGCGCTACCAGGAGTTCGCCAGTTCCCGCAGTCGCCACCCACAGATCATGCGTTACAAAATCGGTGTCACCAAAGAGGGGGAAGTGGTCGCCACCGAACTCTATCTCATTGGCGACACTTGCGCCTACGGCACCCACGGCCTGACGGTGCAGATGGTGGGAGGGCAGAAAGGGCTGACGCTCTATAATGCACCCTACTCGAAATTCATCTGCGACGTGGTCTACACCAACAAGCCCACGCCGGGTGCCTTCCGTGGCTACGGCGCGATGCAGTGCTTCTTCGGCATTGAGACGCTGATGTCCGAGATTGCCGACGAGATGGGCTGGGACGTGGTGGAGTTCAAGCGCAAGAACTGGATCAAGCAGGGCGAGGAGCTGTTGCTCGCCAAGGCCCTGGGCGAGGGGCGTGAGGGGTTCGCGCAGGTCATTCGTTCCAGCGGCCTGGAGCAGTGCGTCCAGGTGGGGCTGGAGGCGGTAGACTGGTATAATAAGCGCGGGAATGAGACGTGGAGACAAGGAGACAAGGAGACAAGGAGACGGGGCATCGGGATAGCGGTGATGCTGCACGGCAGCGGCATCGCCGGGTTGGACATGGGCGCCGCGACGATCAAGATGAACGACGATGGCTCCTTCAACCTCTTGACCGGCGCGACCGACCTGGGCACCGGCTCCGATACCATCCTGGCACAGATGGCGGCCGAAGTGCTGGGCGTCCGGGTGGAGGATATCATCGTCTATTCCTCGGACACCGACTTCACCCCCTTCGACAAGGGGGCCTACGCCTCCAGCACCACCTACATCAGCGGCGGGGCGGTGCGCAAGGCAGCGCTCAAAGTGGCCGACCAGATCAAGGAGCACGCCGCGCTGATGCTGGGGCTCTCCCCCCCTCGTAGGGGGAGCTGGGGGGGGTGGGCGCTGCGCGACCAGAAGGTCATTGCACCCGACGGCCGCTCGCTCACGCTGGCGGAGGTAGCCCTGAGCAGTCTCCACCAGCAGGATCAGCACCAGATCATCGCCAGCGCGTCCAACATGAGTTACGAAAGCCCGCCCCCTTTCGGGGCCCAGTTCGTCGAACTGACGGTGGACACCGAGACGGGGCAGATCACCGTGGAGCGGGTACTGATGGTGGTGGACGCGGGGCGGGTGATCAACCCGATCACCGCCTCCGGGCAGGTGGAGGGCGGGTTGCAGCAGGCCGTGGGTTTCGCCCACTGCGAGGAGATGGTGTATCGTGAAGATGGCCGCCTGGCTAACCCGCGCTTTGGCCCCTACCACGTCTACAAGAGCAACGAGATGCCCAAACTGGAGGTCATCTTCGTGCAGACGGATGAGCCGACCGGGCCATTCGGGGCCAAGTCCATCGCCGAGATTCCGATGGACGGCATCGCACCCGGCCTAGCCGACGCCATCCACGACGCGACGGGCGTCTGGATTCGGGAACTGCCCTTCACGCCGGAGCGGGTGTGGCGGGCAATCAGCAATTAGATGTCAACAGTCAGCGGTTGGCTGTCACACAATAATCCTCAATCAGATTCGGGAGGTAGAGAAATGGCGAGACGATCCACTTTAGATGAACTTGATTTGAGCCTGGGCAAGCGGACGCGCATGCATCGCTTGCTCTATGAACACGGTCCGGGCAACGGTACGCTCCTCTTGCTGCCTATTGATCAAGGATTGGAGCACGGCCCTATTGATTTTTTCCCTAACCCGCCATCTGGGGAGCCCGACTATCAATGTCGGCTGGCCAAAGAGGGAGGATACTCCGGTATCGTCTTCCACATTGGGCTGGCGCAAAAGTACCTGCGCGACTATGCTGGAACGGTGCCCCTGGTCCTGAAACTCAACGGGAAGACCAATATCCCACCCGACGATGAGGCATTCTCGGCTATCGAATCCACCGTAGAAGATGCGGTGCGGCTGGGGGCCGACGCGGTGGGCTACACGCTCTACGTAGGCTCGCCCGCGCAGGACCGGGACTTCATCCAGTTGGGCCAGGTGCGGAAGGAATGTGACCGCTATGGTATGCCGCTCATCATCTGGTCCTACCCCCGTGGCTCGGCTGTGAAGGCCAAGGGCAGCCGGGATAGCATCTACGCTGTGGATTACGCGGCGCGGGTGGCGGATGAGTTAGGCGCGGACATCGTCAAACTGAACGTGCCCAAGTTCAACGACCCGCGCAACCTCGAGAGCCCCAAGTCCTACAAGAATCTCTACGAAGAATGGAAGGGGTTAGACGAGAACGAAGTCTACAAACTGGCGGTGGAGAAGGTCATAGCCTCGGCTGGCAGGACGATGGTTCTCTTCTCCGGCGGTAGCCGGATCAGCGATGAGGATCTGCTGCGGAAAGCGCGCATCTGCATGGAGGCCGGAGCCACGGGACTGATCTTTGGCCGCAACATGTGGCAGCGTCCCTTCGAGGAAGGCCTGAGGATCACTGAGCAAGTAAAGCGGATACTGCTCTCGTTTTGATCTGCTGCGTAATGGAGGGTCAAAGCATGATCGCTTTCGGGCCGGTTCCATCCAGGCGTTTGGGGCGCAGTTTGGGGATCAACAACATCCCGCCCAAGGTGTGCACCTACGCCTGTGTGTACTGCCAGTTGGGACGCACCATCAAGATGCAGGTCGAGCGGCGTGCGTTCTACGAGCCAGAGGAAGTTGTGCGCGCTGTCCGGGACAAAGTCGAGAAGGCGAACGAAGCCGGGGAGACGATTGATTGCCTCACCTTCGTGCCCGACGGGGAGCCCACCCTGGATGTCCATCTTGGCCGTGAGATCGAGTTGTTGAAACCCCTGGGAATCAAGATCGCCGTGATCAGCAATGGTTCGCTCTTATGGCGCGAGGACGTGAGAGAGGACCTGATGAAAGCAAATTGGGTCTCTCTAAAGATAGATTCCACGCGAGAAAAGGTCTGGCACAGGATTGACCGGCCTCACGGAACCTTGCAACTGGCCTTGATCCTGGATGGAATGCGCGAATTTGCGACGGCCTACGGGGGGGAACTGGTGACGGAGACGATGCTCGTCCAAGGCGTCAATGACGGCGATAACCACGTCAGGGAGGTTGCCGGCTTCTTGAGCCGGCTGAAGCCAGCCAGGGCCTACTTATCCATCCCCACAAGGCCGCCTGCAGAGGAGTGGGTACGGCCTCCCGGTGAGGGAGTCATCAACCGGGCCTATCAGATTCTCAGCGAGAGCATGGGGCGGGTGGAGTATCTGATCGGGTATGAGGGCAACGCTTTCGCTTTCACGGGCGACGTCGAGGAGGACTTGCTGAGCATCACCTCCGTGTACCCTATGCGAGAGGAGGCTGTGAGCGAGTTCCTGGCGCGGGCCGGGGCTGATTGGCCCGTTGTTCACGGGCTAATCGCCCAGGGTCAACTCATCGAGACGGAATACGAGGGGCGGAAGTTCTTCATGAGGAAACTCTGCGGAAGGCGCGGGCGATAGGTGGGTGAACAAAATTCTGTCTATTATACGAGGAGGTGTGATGATGTTCAAGAAAATTATACTGGCTACGGATGGCTCTCCCCACGCCGAGGAGGCGTTAAAGTATGCGCGGGACCTGGCCTTGCGCGACGATGCCCAAGTGATCGTTGTCCACGCTGTTCCCCCGACGCCTGCCTATCTTGGGGAACCTGGGCGGCAACAATTCATCTCATGTAGCGTCGCCGAGGGGGAGCAGGTGGCAAATCATGCGGCCGAAAAACTGCGGAAAGCGGGCGCGGACGTCATCATTGAGGTCTTGGAAGGGCCACCGGCCGATGCCATCCTGCGGGTGTCCGACGTCCGCCAGTGTGATTTAATCGTGATGGGTAGCCGGGGCCATGGTGAACTAACAAGCCTGCTTTTGGGTAGTGTGAGCCATCGCGTGCTGGCCCACGCTCACGTGCCGGTGATGATCGTCAGAGCCACGGTGGAGGAAACAGGATAAAGTCCTGTGGCGAGGCCATCCACTACAGCGAAATCCACTGCGAGGAGAGCGAACTGACCCGCATGTGGGCCCTCTACCCTCGAGATGGGTAGTGCTGGGGTAGGAATTAGAAATGGACATAGGAGGATTATACTATGCCGCTCTTTGGACCACCTGACGTTGAGAAATTGAAGACTGAAGGCAATGTTGAAGGGCTGATCAAGGCGCTAGGTTACAAAGAGGACTTGCACGTGCGCTGGGACGCCGCCGAGGCGCTGGGGCAGATTGGCGATATGCGTGCGGTGGAGCCGCTCATCGTCGCCCTCAAGGATGTACATTGGGCCGCTGCTGGCGGGCTGAAAGAAATTGGCGCTCCTGCTACGGCGTCGCTCATCACCGCCCTCAAAGACGTGGACGAAGACAGTCGCCAGGTTGCCGCATGGGCGCTGGGGAAGATAGGTGATGCATGTGCGGTGGAGCCACTCATCGCCACCCTCAAGGACAAGGTCGGAAGCGTGCGTCAGGCTGCTGCAGGGGCGCTGGGACAGATAGGCGACGCGCGCGCGGTGGAGCCGCTCATCACCGCTCTCAAAGATGTGGACGAGAGCGTGTGCGAGGGCGCTGCCGGAGCGTTGGGGAAAATCGGCGACGCACGCGCGGTAGAGCCGCTCATCGCCGCCTTCGAGGACGAAGATTGGAATTTGCGCAAGAAGGCCGCCGAGGCGCTGGGAGAGATTGACAGACCTGCGGTGAGGCCGCTCATTTCTGCTCTCAAGGATGCGAACGAGGACATACGCCAGCCTGCTGCCTGGGCGCTGGGACAGATAGGTGATGCACGGGCGGTGGAACCGCTCATCTCTGCTCTCAAGGACGCGGATGATGACATGCGCCAGGCGGCCGCCGAGGCGCTGGGGCAGATAGGCAACGCACGGGCAGTGAAGCCGCTCATCGCCACCCTCAAAGACGTGGACGAGGGCGTGCGCGGGGCTGCTGCCGGGGCGCTGGGGAAAATCAGCGACGCACATGCGGTAGAGCCGCTCATCACCACCCTCGAAGATGTGGACGATGACGTACGCGAGGCTGCCGCCGGGGCGCTGGGACAGATCGGCGATGCAAGTGCGGTGGAACCGCTCGTGGTAACCCTCAACGACGCAAGTGAGAGTATGCGCGAGGCTGCCGCCGGAGCACTGGGGCGGATCGGCGACTCATGGGCGGTGAAGCCACTCATCGCCGCCCTCAAGGATGAAGATTGGGGTTTGTGCAAGAAGGCTGCTGAGGCGTTAGGGGAGGTTGGCGCACCTGCTGTGGAGTTACTCGTCGCCACCCTCAAAGACCCACACAAGATTGTGCGCTGGGCTGCTGCTGAAGCGCTGGGGCAGATCGGCGATGTACGAGCGGTGAAGCCGCTTGTCGTTGCCCTAGGGGACGCGGATGAGGATGTGCGCAAGGCCGCTGCCGAGGCACTGGGACAGATTCGCGACCCACGGACAGTTGGGCCACTCATCGCCGCGCTCAAGGACACGGACAAGACCGTGCGTTGGGTCGCTGCCAGGGCACTGGGGCAGATCGGCGATGCACGGGCAGTGGAGCCACTCGTTGCCGCCCTGCATGATAGTAACTGGATCGTGTGCAAGACCGCCGCTAACGCATTGGCTGGGATGTGTAGGTCAGGTAATGGGGATCGGGAGGCTGCACGGGAGATGCCCCGACTGTAGCCGGCTAAGGGAGATGCATCATGAACATTGAACGTTGGGGCTGGTATTCCATCGCTGTCAACGTCATCCTGGCGGCGATCAACCTGGTCATTGCCGCCGCCTCCGGCAGCCTGGCTGTGGAGGCGGAGATGGTCCACAACCTGGTGGACCTGCTGACAGCAGTGGGGGTGCTGATCGGGCTGAAACTTTCGACGCGCAAGTCCAAGACCTTTCCCTACGGCCTGTACAAGCTGGAGAACGTTGTCACCGTCGTGCTGGCGGTGATGATCTTCTTCACCGCTTACGAGATTGCCCAGGACGCCATTTTCACACCGACCCGCCAGGCCACAGTGGATCCCTGGATGCTGGCTGGCGTGATCGTGGCGACGGTCATCCCGCTCGTTTTCAGCCACTTCGAACTACGTGCCGCGCAGGAGGCCAACTCCCCTTCTCTCATCGCCGAGGCGAAAGAGTACCGCGTTCACGTCTTCACCTCGGGTCTCGTCTTCGCCGCGCTCCTGGCCCAGTGGTTCGACTTCCCGCTGGACCGCGTCGCAGCGCTGGTTATCGTCGTCGCCATCGGCAAGACGGGCTGGGACCTGCTATCCGACGGGATGCGCGTGCTGCTGGATGCCTCGCTGGACACCGATACCATCCTGCAAATCCGGGAGATCATCGCCGCCGAGCCGACGGTGGCCGAACTCAAGTGGGTCACCGGGCGCAACGCGGGCCGCTTCCGCTTCGTCGAGGCCGAGGTCACTCTGCGCGTCCGTGACCTGGGGAAGGCAGAGACGGCCACGCGGCGCATCGAGGCACAGATCCGCCAGGCCGTGCCCTACGTGGAGCGGGTGTTGCTCCACGCCGAGCCGGTGGAGCGTACCCACCTGTGCTACGCCGTCCCTCTGGCCGATCCCAGCGGTGCCATCAGCGATCACTTTGGAGAAGCCCCCTACTTCGCGCTGGTCACAGTGCACCTGGCCGAGGGTGCGGTCGAGGAACAGCAAATCATCGCCAATCCCTACAAGGACGTGGAGAAGGCAAAGGGCATCCGCGTGGCCGAGTGGCTGGTGGTCCAGAAGGTGGATGTGGTGTTGCTGAAGGAGAGCCTGCGCGGCAGGGGGCCGGTCTACGTCTTCGGCGACGCCGGGGTGGAGATGCAGGAGACTGCTGCGGCGACATTGATGGAAGCACTGGAGGAAGCAAGCCAAATTTGTAGGGGCGCGGTAACCACGCTCTGAGGAGGATGTCAGATGCAAGAGGCTATGCTCTACGAGAAATTGTCGGACGACCGGGTACGTTGCAACCTATGCGCTCACCGCTGCATGATCGCCGACGGCAAGAAGGGCGTCTGCCAGGTGCGGGAGAACCAGGGCGGGGCGCTATACACGCTGGTCTACGGGCGGACCATCTCCCAGCACGTGGACCCAGTGGAGAAGAAGCCCCTCCTTCATTTCTATCCCAGCTCCACCGCCTACTCCATCGCCACGCCGGGCTGTAACTTTCACTGTCGCTGGTGCCAGAACTGGGAGATCTCCCAGATGGTCCGCGAGCGGCATCTCATCTTGGGAGAGGAGGCCAGCCCGGAGGAGATCGTCGCTGCCGCGCGGCGGGCTGGTTGCCGCAGCATCGCCTACACCTACACCGAGCCGACCGTCTTCTTCGAATATACCTACGACACGGCCCGCCTGGCCCACGCGGCCGGCCTGGCCAACATCTACGTCACCAATGGCTATATGACGGAGGAAATGCTGGAGACTTTTAACCCCCCCCGCCCCCCCCGAAACGGAGGGGGGCATGACCCTTACCTCGACGCGGCCAACGTGGATCTGAAGGCGTTCCGCGATGAGACCTACCGCAAGTACGTCGGCGCGCGGCTACAGCCGGTGCTCGATAGCCTGAAGGTGATGAAACGGCTGGGCGTCTGGGTGGAGGTGACCACGCTGGTCGTCCCCGGCGTCAACGACGACCCAGCGGAACTGCAGGACGCGGCTCACTTCGTGGCGGAGGAGTTGGGAGTGGAAACCCCCTGGCACATCAGCCGCTTTTTCCCCAACTATGAGATGACCGGCGTGCCGCCCACACCCATCTCCACGCTCCGGCGGGCGCTGGAGATCGGCCTGGA
>Ga0307437_1001410_pt1 | contig 16077 bp, 32 predicted proteins | sample SalMarWE160390MG_FD_202146 | JGI IMG/M metagenome (GOLD analysis project Ga0307437, IMG submission 202146) | Salt marsh sediment microbial communities from the Plum Island Ecosystem LTER, Massachusetts, United States - WE1603-90 | ecosystem: Environmental > Aquatic > Marine > Intertidal zone >...
TGCCTGTGGTTGTTAGGGCTACGCTTAGATGAAATTGGTCTGCTACTGTCAGTTTTGCATCCATGTCTAGGCTGACCTGTTTTCGGGCTATTCCTGCTATGGCTTCATGGATGTCAGTGTCAACTAATCCTGAAGCAGGTTCTATTGGAAGATATGTTTTCCATGATGGTTTGAATCCTTCAGAGGTTAGAAGGAAATAGCCTGATAATCCTTTCAAAGCTGCTACTGTAGTGCCTACTGCAAAACCAAAGAACTCTTTGGCTTTGCTGCCTCCTTCGACACTGATGTTTGAGCCTGAGACTGTGGCTGCTGCTGTGCCTGTGTTTGTGAAAGTGCCTAATTTGCTGAAGTATTGTGGTTCTCTAGGTCTGTAGTCACTGTAGATAACTAGACAGCCTGCATAGGGCTCTATTGTGTGGTCAAATAAGCCTGTTCCGTAGATTTCTAGTTCTTCTCCCCCATTGACGGGGCAGTTGACAGGATAGTAAGGAGCTCTTCCCTGCACTTGACTGATAGGTTTGAGAAGGCTAGAACCTATTGGTTGAGCTAAGACCTGCATAGGATTAATTTTCACTGAGTCACTGATAATGTGAACTTTTGCTACTATAGGCTCATTGGCTGTATCTCCTGCAGGTGACGTTAGATAGGGCACTATGCCTAAGATTGTTTTCACGTTGTCAGGAAGCTTTAGATTTGCTCCCCCTAGCTTTGTGGCTGTCGTGCCTGATAGGGCTGTGTAGCCTGCAAACTTCATGCCTTTGTGGTCTGATGCCATTTTTCTTTTTCTCCATTCTATTTGACTTAATACCCTTGAGTTACTTCCGTATGCTCAGGGTTTTCGGGAATACTTCCCCCGCTTAAATCTGGAGAGTTTGAGAGTGGTGTTGTGATAGGTGTCACTTTGACTCCTTTGAGGATGAACCACATGAAGATTAAGGCTACGACAAAAGCTAGTATCATGCCTTTTGTGATTTTCATCGCTATTCCCCTGACTAGGTTTCGTGTCCTATGATAGTGCCAAAGACTAATTCATAGAGTTCAAACAACACAAAGTAGCCTAAGATTCCGCCTGTCAAATATTTTAGGATTCTTCCAAATCTGCCTGCTTTTCGTGCAAAGATTTGAGCTACAAAGAAAATAACAAAGGCTGCTCCAAACGATATAGCATCGCCCTGAGTTATGACGTAAGTGCCCCCTGCTAGACCATTGGTTTGAAACAGAATATCCCATCCTGTTTCTGCTCCTTCAGGTGTCATGTTTTCGTGAACGTATTTATCTATTTCAAGATGTAAGCGTCTGCCTATGACTATGCCAAATATGAAAACTAAGAAATCCCATATTCTCATGCCTGCTACTTGACCTATCTTCTGCTTTGCTCTAGTTTTGCGTGACTTTTTTTTCTCTCCCATTTTAAGTCAGGCATGACTATGAGAGAACATATAATTATTATTGAAGTTCAATTCCACAATGGAAAAGGTGTAATGTTCACAAGTGGGTATTTTGAGACCAAATACCCCCGCCTTTTTGGTGTAAATATGTGACTTGTAAAGTGGTCTAGGCTAGCTTCATGCAGTTTTTGAGTTCTGAATGACTGTTATAACTTTATGGGATTAAGCCTTTCTGAGTTTGTGGAATTTGGTCTTTGAATTTAGGCTTATAGAAACTGCAGGGAATTTGCTTATGAATATCTTTCAGTTTGATGATAACATGATAGTGCCTGCACTCTCTAGTTTTTCTATCAAATAAAAGGCAGTTCACACATCTAACCATCTTGAAGCCTTCCTGCAGGCACGAAAAACAGCCCATTTCATTCGTTTCCGTATTTCCACAAGTCAGGGCTGCCCCCCGATTTTCCCCAATCTACTTTTGGTTCTCCTTTGAAAGGGTCAGAAGGTTTTTGCTTAGTTTCTCTAGCCCTTTTTCGCATCATATAGCATGTCCAACATAGTTGAGGGTCTTGTGGCAGCCTAGTTTTAGGCAGTTGAATAGGAATATCTTTCTGTTTTGCTACACATTCAGGATATGGATGTTCAGGGTCATTGGGATTACCGTTAGGAAACCACATCATTTTGCAGACTCTGACAGTTTTTCCTTGTGGTGTAGTCCATTCATAAGGAAACTTTGAAACATAGCATCCTTCTTCTATGATTTCATCTAGGTTATTTCGGCATGTTCTATTACATGTTCTTTCTCTTTTGCAGAGTTTCGTGCAGTTGAAATAATTCTCTTCAGGCTCTTTTGAAGAAGCAGGTTCTACAGATGGTGAATCATGCTGAACCTCAGACATGGAGACTGATGTTTCAGAAGATATAGGGGCTCTAGACTTCTTAACAATGCCTAAGATGAAAGCATCCCATGTCTGTTTCTTTTTCTTCAGAGCCTTCAGAAGGTTGTAGGTTGTAGGTTTCAGACTTATGACTTTTCGATTTCTCGGCATTATTAGACCCCTGCCCTTCTAGTGGAGCTTTAAGAATATAAAATTTTGGATTTCCACACGAAGAGCCCATACTGTGTATAGAATCTTGCGATATGTGGATATCCAGAGCCCTTATTTTCCATAGTGAAAACTCTTAATCAGATATCCGTTTTAGGATAGCCTAACAAAAACAATGGTCTTTTCCATCGGTTTTTGGATATCTAAAACTCTCAAAACTGCATGGAGAAAAACTCTTTTGGATATCCGTTTAATGTTAAAAAGCCTGTTCCAGACAGCTTTCAGTATTACGGATATCTAGAAAGGCTTTGGAGACCACAGAAAAGGGAGCTCTCTAGAATGGGATATCTAGTTTTGGTGACAATTTCCTTCCACTTTGAAAGGGTTTTCCTACCACTTGAAAGGGGCTCATTCTATGCTTCTTTGACTCAATAGAAGGTTTTAAGATAGAGTCGTGTCCTACCAGATTCCTACTTTAACATTTGGAGAGCCTATTCTGTCACTATTTGTCATTGAGATACTCTGTTTAATGGTCTTTCTCCCATGCTTGCGACACTTTGTTAGTTTACATAAAATAGTTTTCCCATGCTTATTTGTCACGAATACATTAGTTTAGTGACAGAGAACCTTTAGCTATTGCTGAGAACTATTAGAAAAAAAATGGGGAGTGTTTGAAATTTTGCACCTTAAGAGAGGTTTACATCTACTCAGTGGCATGTTTTAGACCCTTTTCTTTTTCTAGTTCAAGATACCGTTTCATTCCTCGACACCAACAATTTCATTTCCATTCCAGTTAACAAAGAACTTCCGTTTGTCCATAGTAAACTGAACAATCCACAAAGCAGTTTCTCTCCAATGGTGATATTTCATTTTTGTAGCGCCTCGAAAATATAATCAACAATGTTGCTAACGTCTGCACATTCTAGCCTAGCGTTTTCGATTAAGTCATCTCTTTCCGTAACCATGAATAAAGGCTTTAAGGTTCAAAGTTTATCTTCTTCCCATTCTTTCAGTTTGCCTGCTTCTATTGCTGCTTCTCTTGAAGTGATAACTTCAAAACCCTGAGACCTTAAGATTTTGGCTGTTTCTTCTGCCTTTGCAGTATCTTCAGGAGTATGAGCCAAATAGATTTTCTTCTTCTCCATGTTATCACAAGATGGCTATGGTGAAGCCCTGTTCTTGAATCCATCTTAGGAAATCCTCTAGTAACTGAAGCTGTGTAGGATATCCATATTTGTTAGCATATTTTACTGCTAGCTCTTTCTTCAATTCCTTCAGTGTAGGCACTCTAGTGTTAGGAGCTCCTGCAGAAGCAAATACTAAAGCCACACTGTCTTTGATTTGATAGACTCCATAGAAATAGAAGCCTATTCGTTTTCTGTTCTCATTGAAGGCTTTCTGCAATTCAGGAAAGCTTTTGCACTCTACCACATGATACATGTAAGGAGTAGGCAAAGAGGTCACTCTCTAGCTTTTACTATGTGTGGTTTTCCGATTTCAAACTTGTCAGGAATACATTTCTCTGCATCGAGATACTTTTTAATGATAGGTCTTAGAGCATTGAATCTTTTGTTTAGCACTTTCATGTCAATACTACCTGCTTCATATTCTGCCCTCAATATTGCTAGGTCACTCACAAGTTTGTTAGCTTCAAAGCGTAAAGGTTCATCTAAAGGCCCTTTCAAATCTTTAACTAGCCATCCTTTCTTTGTGTAATGTGAGACCATGAGGCTGTCTCCTTGAGAGATTTTCTTCAGCATTGCAATAAGTTGAATTATTTGTCTCGGTTTAGCCCATTTCATTTTTCATCATCTCTTAGTAGGCTCTTCAGCTTTTAAGCTTTTCAAGTATTGTTTTCCTATCCATTCAACAAATCCTTTCTGTCTTCTAAGTCTCCTTTTGATGCGTGGCATCGCTTTGTCTTTTCTTCCCTGAAAGAAAGGCATCTGTTCTTCATTTTGGTCAAACACTGCAACCATGCCATTAGGGAAGATGAAAATTGTTGTGATTCTATGTTTATATTCTCTCATGGCTATCACATCGCTACAGGTCTATTTCTAAGGGTTTTCCCTGTCTCCCTTTGATACTGATGTAATAGCAGCCTTTATGCTCTGTCACTTCTGCCTTTCTACTAATTCTTTTGTGAAGGTCTAAAATCGTTTCTGCAGGTTCATGGAGAATCCTATCTCTTAACAATTTGTCAAGTGAAACATGCCTACTCAGATAAGCTGCAATCTCCCTGACCATCCTTTTGACATCTATTTCCTCATATACTCCTTTCTGCCCTTCACGTTCAATCCACACTCTTTTAGCTCTCAAATCAATATCCATTAAAACCACATATTCCTCTTGCATCGCTATTATTTCTGTAGATGCTGCTAGTTTTCTTATCAAGTCTAAACTCCATAGTTTGATGCTCAAATTTTCTCCACCTTTGTAATTTTGTTGAGACTATAGCCACATCTAGGGCAAAATCTCCCTGATTCTGTAGTATCACAGGGTCTTTCATAGCCACAATTAGGGCAGTGAAAAACATCCACGATAATGACATCTTCATTCATCATTTGTCACTCCATGAAGGAGCTAGAAAGTCATAGACTAAATCCTCTGCTTTTCCGCATCTCAGACAAATTCTATGGTTCTTAGGATAATGTCTGCCCTTTCTGAAATATTTCCACTTATGAAAGCCCAACAAACATAAGATGCTCTTCATTGAACTTCTCTCCATACTCTAGCCCTCACCATCTTCCTATCTAACAGCCCTAACAATTCTTCACATTTCCTTTTCTGCCCATGAATCATGATAACAATAGTTTCCCCTGAAATCACATGCTTATACTTCTTAATGGTTTTCATTTAAGTGACCTTCATTATTTTCAAGTCTTTAGCATAGTCAGATTGAAGCAGTTCTAAAAGAGCTTCAATATATTCTCTAGAGCCTTCAGTTTCAAGTTTATAGCAGCTTAGAGCCCTATTATCATTCTGCATCCATACGTCAAAGAGCACTTTCATTCTGACCTCTCCGCTACGTTAACAATGAACCATAATGCAAATTCATATCTCATCTGTTTTAGCCAAATATCCGCTAGTTTCTTCATCTTACTTGTTCTCCAATATTTTCAGTATGAGCCCATCAAACCATTTAGTGTTCAACCTTTTGCTCTTGTCATAGATTGCTCTAGGGCTCTTCTTCCCATACCTGTTAAAGAAGATTGTTGGGTTTTCCCATCCTACACCTGCAAAGCCTACAGCCCTGTCACTATTCGGGTCATACTGCCCTATGGCTAGGTCTGAAAGGTCTAGGTCTCTAAGCCATCCTGAAGGGCTTCTCCTGCAATCGTGTGGTTCAAACTTTTTGTCTAGTGCTTTGCTGATTTTCTGCCATAGCTTTCTGTATTGGTTATAATTGAAGGGAAAAACAAAGGTTTCATCAAACTTTATCCGTCTATCTTTTGCTCCATTTCCCACATAAGAGCCCCTTTTCTCATATCTAGCTCTAAGCTCTTCTGAGAGTCCCTTAAACCACAAATCCACAGGAATATGCTGCCAATAAGTGCCCCCTTTGGTCTTAGGTTCATACACTGTCATTGTGACCATGCTGAAGCCATAGAAATTGTCTTCCCAATTAACATCTTCCCATGTCAGGTTTAACAGGCTGCCTTTGCCCCTGTCTCCTTCTCTGCTTTTGCATGTTAAGTGCATCTTCACTGTGAAAGCTTCATCTTCATTGAGTAAGGGCAGAATTTCTTCATTCAGTTCTCTAGGTGTGAACCTGTCTCGCTTTCTTCTTCTTCCATTAGGGCTTCTCATATCTTTTCTTCTAGCCCTTAACAAAGGTTCTTTCAGCATCCCAAAGCGTTTCTGACTTTCAAAGAACATTCTGAAGCTCTGCACAGGAGCATAACGTGTGATTTTCATTTCATCAATTTTCATAAGGCAATACTGCACATGCTTAGTATCCCACAGGGCAGGTCTTTGAGTCTGCACTAACTCAGGTTTCCCCGACTCTCTAATCCACTGCCAATATCTACAGAGCATACTAACATGACTTTTGAAGCCTGCTTTCTTTGCCTTCATGTAATTAATGAAGTTTTGAACTTCAGGAATAAGGCTGAAATCATCAATAGGCAGATACAGCTTTTCTTTCTTCTCTGACTCTTCAATCCTTTTCTTAGCCCTGTAAATAGCCCTTCTACATGCTTTGCATTTCTCTTTGTCTTCCCTGTCTATGAAATGTTCACAGACTAAGCCTGCTATGCTAGGGATATCCATAGTCTCTAGAAGATGCTTCATACGTTCTAAGCCTACTTTCTCTTCTAGGCTAGCCCTGCCTTTCTTACTCATTGACTTTTTTCTCCTTTTTCGTTAAATCAGGGTTCACAAGATATTTGAGCAGATAACCTTCAGACAGTGCTCGACCCACGATAAAATTGGCTGCCTGACTCCTGTTTCCCATGAAATGAAGCTTTGCATACTTGTCAAGTTGTTCTAGGGTTTTGCTGTCAAAGGTTATCAGAGCTTTTGTAGTTTTTAATTTTTCTTTCATCTTAAAGCCCCTAGATATCTAATAGAGCTCTAAGAATATAAGCTTTGTGACACTTAGCCTTTTACACAGGCTCTTTAAAGTGTAATTTTCCCCTGTAGAAATGCCAATAATAATAGTCTTTAAGTTTCTTCAGGGCTTCTATGTCTATGCCAAAATCTTTGTTGAGTCTTTTCCTGTCTGCATGTCTGAACTGCTTAAACATCACTACATGATTTGCATTGAATGTGATACTAGGATGCACTTCTGCTATCCTTCTGCAGGTGACTATTAAGCCTGTGGCTCTATGATGTGCTCCTGTGTCAATATGGTCTTTCAAGATTTGTGGCATATATTTGGGGCTACTTGTGCAGTATCTTTCTACTTCTTCAATGATTAAAGTGTAGTTTCTGAATGGTTGAATTGCTCTGAGAAAAGCTTCAAAGTCAGCCATGCTTCTTCTGTAAGGCTGAAAAACAATATGTCTTAAACCTTCATCTAGAAAGTGCTCTTTGATTTGATGGTCAAAATGAACCACATAACCCATGTCTGCATGTTCTCGGTTATAATCCCACATGATACGTCTATGAATGGTCTTAGCGATGTGTTTCATAAAGAAGCTTTTGCCTGATTCAATCATGCCACAGATAACCATAATCTCATTAGTTCTATACTTTATCTGCATCGTTTCAAACTCCCATAGGGTTCATTGAACAGGTCATAGAATAAGACCTTTAAGCGTTCTGCCCTCTTCTTCCTCTCTCTCCTTCTTCTAAGATAGCCTTTCAAGTCAGTTTTCTTTCTCAGCCATGTTAGGAAGGTTCTAAGGGCTCTTTTGAATCTCTGCCATAGTGTTGAAACATTCATTATGATATGTTTTCTTCTGCAGGCAGGGCAATAAAGCTCCCTAGTATCTGAGTGAAGAAAGCTTTTCCATAGACATACAGGAAACCTGTGACCACAATCACAGGTTATGCAGAAAATCATTTCTTCTTAGCCTTTTCTTCTTCCTGCATCTTTTTTCCTGCTTCTTTCAATCCTTCAAACAGGATTTTGCCTTTAGGCTTCATCATTATAGCTAGCCATCTCTCCCCTCTCCACTTCAAAACTGCAATACTCAGTTTCAGTTCTGAATGAATAGGGAAAACATCCCTGACCATCTCAAAGATTTCCTCTCCTGTAACATCTAGCCTGTCTAAGGGAATTTTAGGTCTCACTTTCTCTAAGGCTTTCTTCTTCAGGGCTTCCTTCACACTATCTAACACCATTATGGTTTCACTTCCTTTTTACGTTCTTTCTGTGTCTTTCGTGACTCCATCCACTCACCTGCCACTCCTTTGACGGAAGGGGCAAAAGTCACTATGACTACTATGCCTAAGAAAATCAGGTCTCCCCATTCACCTGCATACTTCACTATGATGCGTGTGAAGGGTCTCACTGATAATTTGCCTAGAGCTCTAATGCTGCCCTGTGGTCTCCTATGGTTTTCAGGAAAAAGGTCATTGACGTTACTCCATAAGCCTTCACAATCGTCAGCATCTACTACTCCTGTTAAGAGACTTTTGGCGTAAGCAGGAACTTCAGGGGCTTCATGCTCTTCTCCTTCCTCTTCTTCTAAGTCTTCTGCTTCCTCTTCATCCTCTTCAGCCTCTTCAGTTTCTTCTCCTTCAGGCTTTTCCTGTGCTATAGGGATGTCTTCATCTTCAGCCTGCACTTCTTGTATTTTAACGTCTGTAGGAGTAGCCTTCTCTCCTGCTTCAATTTCAGCCTTTTTGATTGAAGCTATAGCATCATAAGCATAACTATTGCTGCAGCCTGTAGTGGCTTTGATTTCTCTAGCATTTTTGCCTTCTCTAGCTAGGGCTACACACCATTGTTTATATGTTGCATATTGGTCAGGCAGGGGGGGCTTAACCACTAAAACCCTTCCTTATAGCATCAAAGTCTATGCTAGATTTTTTCTTTCTGAAGTCTCTCAAGATTTCTGTTAGGTCATAGTTTTCTGCAGCCTTTGTGATAGACCCATAAATCAACCTGAGAAAGCTCTGCATAGTCATGCCTGTAGGCTTCTTCAAAACTACTATGTCATCTGACAATACTGCATATTGAATGTTGAATTTAGGCATGTTCATACCATCCTTCAGGAAGATGTTCAGGGTCATGTAAGACCCATGCATAGTGAACCTGTGAAGTGTGCACTTTTCTTCTATTGGCAAAGCTATGAGTGAAGATTATGCTGAATTGATAAGCTGTTGCGTTAGGATCTATGAAGATTCTGTTTTTTCTGCTTTTACCACTGCAGCCAAAAGGTGAAGGGTCACCTTTGAATACTACAGTAACAGAATCAAGATTACGCCTGAAAGTCACTTCAAAACTGCATCTCTCTAAGATTCTGCCTGCTTCAACCACTGTGACTAAGAGCCTGTTTTTCATGCTTTTAGGGTTAGCTTTGGTCTTCTGCAGTGAAGAGCTAGCTACCATTCTTCTGTTTCTTCCTCTTCCTCTTCCTCTGTCAGAAGGTCACTAAGTTCTTTGAGTTCCTTCCGTATGGCTTCAATTTTTTCAATTTCTGAGCCTATTTTCTGCAGCCTTTCATTCATATCTAAAACGGTTTCTCTCAGCTTGTTGACTTTTGCATCTAACTTTTTAAGAAGATTTTCTTCAGACAAGTTGACACCTAACATCTAGAATGTGGGTTTTGATTTATAAAATTTGGGATAGGAGAGCCCCCATCCAAAGGAGAAAGGAGAGGGGGCTCTCAGGTCAGGCTAGCGGATTTCACTGTTTAGGTTTCTCTTCTTCTTTTTCTGCTTTGCTCCATTCAATACCTAAAGCTGCTAGACCACAGGCAAAAGAAATGAGTAGCTCCCAATATGGTGAAGGAAATGCATTGACGTCTGCCATGTTCATAGTGATTCCGTTTACTGCTATAGTCATGCCATGCATGAATGTGAGCATTATCGCAAAGACTATCATGCCATAGACAGCCCCTCTTTGAAGATGTTTTCCAAATTCCATACATTCACCCCCTTAATCTTTTTCTCCGTGAACTAATTCGTCTATCTCTCTCCATAGCCACAGCCAAAAATTAACTTTTCCCTCTTTATGATAAGGGTCATCAAAAACAGGAGCAAAAGAGCCCACTAACAAAGCGATGGCTATAGCAATAAGAATCAGTTTCCATTTTCCTTTCAACATTCATCCCTTTGAAGGCTATTTTTTCTTCTTAGCTTTCTTGCGAATCTTAGCCATGTGACGCTTACGTTTTGCACTGTGAGGAGCTCCTATCTTCCCCCATTTTTTGCCCTTCTTTTTAGCCTTCTTCTTCTTTTTTCCCATTTCTGTTTTTCCCCCCTTCCCTTTTATTGGCTGCATAATTTTCTGAAGCTTCCATGACCTGCCCCCTATCGTTTTCCCCTCTTTCAGTTTCCCTACAGTGTATTTGCAGGCAGGTCTCTTACTCTTTCTCACATGCTTCCTAACAAGTTTTTGGTCATCCTCATCAAGATGACTCATTCTAGTTATGACTCTGAATTTGCTGAACCTGTCAGGATTTCTAACCCTGATGTGTTTATACTTCTCTGTGGTCTCAGGCATTATCTCTGTCTCCCATACAAAGCTGCAACTATGAATATGAAGAAGAAAAAGGCTAGCATTATGCCTATGTTTTGTTGGCCATTTCCGTTAGTGCCATTTCCGTTACCGTTTCCATCTCCGTTAGGCTGAAATTCTAGAACTGCTAGGCTTTCATGGTTGCTATAGATTATTGGGGGCTGCCCTAGAGGATAATACATGAGTGCGTAAAAGTCTAAGATGCCTATTTCGTTAGCAGTAAAAGTGTGATGTCTTATGTTTTCAGTGTAGTTGCTAGGTGACTTATACCATTGTTTTTCATTGACCCATATCTCATAGGGCAGTGGGGGCAATAACCCTGAGACCTGCACAGTGATAGTTGAGCCTACCTTAACTTCATGCTTAGACAGAGCTAGAAAGATTTCAGGCATGGCTACTTTTTCCTTTTACCTGTTAGAGAGGGCAGTATCATAATTAGGGCAAAGACCGCAAATATTAAGATAAACAACATTGCTATGCTAGGAAGCTCAGGCTCAGTTGTTGTTATGGTTTCTGTTTGGCAGTATTCAGGGCTTTCAGGGTCACTGACATGCTTTGTGATAGTGGTTGTTTTGGTGAACATTGACTTTAAAACGTCACCTACCATTGCTATGACATGGAGAGCAACATAGCCTATGATTATGGCTTCTATTGACCACTTGATGATTTTCATAGCCCACAGGGGCATAGTGAAGGGAGAGTGAGTTTCATGTAAAGGCTGCTTTGTCACTATGCGATACTTGAGGATCATGTCTATTCTGCAAATTCCTGATTTCACTTCAATGCTCTGAACTATAACTTCTAAGACTTCTCCTGAAATGGTTTCTATGCCTTTGTCTGACAGAAGTTTTTGGCTTAGTTCAGGTATGAAATGGTTCTGATAATCCCATATTACATGGTCTTTCCATGAAGGGTCTTGTTCTAAGAAGCCTTTGCCTATGGTTCTCTCTGTTTTGCAGTATTGCTCAATGACATATTCATTGCTCAATGGTAATCCCTCACGATTTCAAGAATGATTAAGGCTATGGTTATGATGCTGGAGCCTAACAGTATTTTCATCTCTCTTCTGACACCTTCCACTTTTTCACATATACCATTTATTCTAGCTTTGCACAGGTCATCCGTCACGAATTTAGGATTAGAAGGCTCTTCATGTTCTCTGCTCATTAAGTATCTCCTCTATTTTTGCGATGAACCTATCCAAATTAACCCTGCAAAGAACAGCATAATCACGAATAGCAATAAAAAAGGGTTCTGCTCCTGTGGGGGGAGCTGTGGGTCAGGCACATTTACAAGATTTGAGTTGACTGTAGAGACCATGCCCCTTTTGTTTCCTGCTACATCTAGCAAAGTCATAGATCTATCTGCAGGAGAATACCATGAATGATACATCCAATTAACCTGCCACTCTGTCAGTATTTTAAGAACATCATCTCCATATCTTAGCCCTTCTTCTGTATCTGGAAAAGCTACTTCAGTGATAAGCAGGGGCAATCCTAGCTCTGTTCTGATGAAGCCAAATCTTTCATGCATCCCCTCTTTTAACACTTCTCTAGCATATTCATAATCATGGTTGATATAGTGCCTGCTCCATGCATGGCTGCCTTCCCATGTGAACCAATCTGCACTTTGCCATTGATGGCTGTAGAGATGTGCAACATACACAACATTAGGTCTTTTTACAGGGTTAGTTCTAACCCAATCCATAGTATCTTCATGTTTCAGAAAGCTTTGAACGCCTACTAATCTGTCAGGGTCTATAGCCCTGATAGTGTCTATGACACATTCATAGACCTGCACTAACTCACTATGTCCGAACCATCCTGTATTGCTAGCCCACGGCTCATTGAAAAGGTCAAACAGTAAAACTGTTTTGTTTCCTTTAAACTCCCTAGCAAAGATTGTCCAATAGGCATGAAGGTCTTCTTCTGTCTGCCCTCTTACATTGTATTTGCAGAGAACAGCCTTAACATTGTTGGCTTCACACCATGCCACTGCATCTTTCACAAGTTGTAAGCCTGCCCCTGAACTGTTTCTGCTTCCCATAGGTATGCTTAGAATCCCCATTTTAGGAAATTGTTGTTTCATCAAGTCAAGCTTTTCTATCGTACACCAAAACCACGACGGCGACTTTTCCGCCCAGCCATATTGACTAATTCCTGAATACATTGTTTTTTTCTCCTATGTATCGTGGTCTGCATCTCCAATGTTATGCGCCACTTTACTGTTTGCTCCTTCCCCATTGACAGCATCTCCATTTGTGTTGCTGTAACAATTATTTCCGATATAATTATTGTAGTCGCTTGCTCCTGCGCTAATTCCGTATCCGCCGTTGTTATGACAGACATTGGTGTTGCATACGCTATATTCAACTCTACCAAATCGTATTCCATCTTCGCCACATTCAGTAATTACGTTGCCAGAGACTACGCATCCTCTAACAACATAGGTGGCTGCCGTTGCGATGTAAATGCCATATCCCTGTGCATTTCGGATAATATTATTGGTGAATATTAAGCCACCGTTCTCGACATGAGCATTAACTGTTAGATATACTCTAATTGCATCGACTCCCGACTCAAAATTAGTATCAATAGTATTTCCGTCAGCCGTGACGCGCATAGCATTTTCAATGCGAATACCGCTTGAATTGGTATAGTATATGTTGTTGTTTGAAAGTGTGATTTCTCTGCATAACAAAGTATTCGTTGTTCCCAATACCCAAATGCCATAAGTGGCAGAACCAAAAACAGTGTCATAAATTGAGTTACTATCTACTGTTACATGATAACTTTCACGCACAAGAATCCCCTTGCAGTTGTCATAAAAGACATTGGTACTTATGGTTGTGTAATTACAGTCTCTCACTTCACATCCTGTATCAATACATTCGCTGACATCATTCCCTTCAATAACAATGAATGTACCTTCTCTTACAAAGATACCATTCCCATGAGTACCTGGAGTTCCGTGAGCATCTTTAACGAAATTGTTGCTTATGGTAATGAATGAAGGATCATCCGCATACCCATCTCCATTGAAGAAAACTCCGAATCTTGCATCCTGTAAAATGTTACGGGTAACTATATTTCTGAAACTTCCAGCTTCCCAACGGATACAATCAGCCCAGCAATTTTCAATGAACATATTTTCAATTTTGCTATCGTTCACTCTTGCAAAATAGACGCCTGAAGTTAGATAGTTAGGTGAACCGCCTACGTTTCCTTCGTTGCCGTTGATATAAAAGCTGCTGAGAGTAATGTTTGCGTTACCATTTGTTGTATCAGCGTTTGTGATAACTGGACAGACTTTTCCAGCGTCCAAAAGCAAACGACTTGTAATCCCTTCGCCATAAACTTCAATGTTGTCATTTACAAGAAATGAATTAGTTAGGGTATGGGTTCCCTTGAAGAAAATACTTCCTCCAGTGGTCAAATTGCCATTACATGCGTTGAAAACTGCTGAAGCGTTTGTGCTATACCAAAAGTTACTCCCGTTGAACATGCAAGTGTAAGAGCTTACTTTTTGAATCAGCCAACTACACTGTTTCTGTAGTTTATAGAAGCTAGAATTCACTTCTATCTCAAGATAGTTTTGAATCTGTTCTCTTGTCATGTCTTGAAGCAAAGTGCCTTGTTCTGGGGTTATCCATCCCTGATTGATGCTGACCATAGTAGTTAATTGGAGAATAAACATCAAGAGAATAGCTATGGTTTTTTTATCTAAGTTTTGTTTGTTCATGGTATTTCCTCTTCTATTACTCCATCTTTAATTTTCATGGAGTCAACGGTTACGCCTGCATCTGCAGTTTTCTCATTAATAACGTCACAGTAAGGCTCTGAATCCTTCAATTTGACTCCGTCAACTGTGACTCCCGCAGCGGAAGTCTTTTCATTAATCGTGTCAACTTTTAAAGTGCCTTCTAACGTGAGTTCTGTCACGTTTGAAAGTCTAGTTGTCCGTGTGTAGCCCATTAGTGAATGACCTCTCCTGACACGTTTATGAGCCCCTTTGTGTTGGCAGGAGCGCCACTCCAATCTATGCTGAACCATATTTTTGCAGGAGTAGCCAGAATCATAGGGATGTTAAGTTCTCCCCTGTCATAGTCTTCATCATCTGCCTGAGCTGCAGGGCTTTCATAAAGCAAAGCCAAGTTTGATTCTAAATCTGCTGCCACTCCCCCTTTTCTCCAGAACCTGATAACAAAGGTTACTGCGTTAGTAGGGTCTAGCCTGTAGTGAATACGGTTGATTAAGCCTTCAATGAATTTTCTAGGTTTCCCTGAACAGCCTGCAGCATTAGGCATCATAAACAGGGTTACAGTGTCCGTTTTTGCTTGGTCTGTTTCAAAATAGTTGCCTGTTCCATCTTCATCTAGTTTGCCAAGTCTGAAGAGTGAATGAGGTTTCCATCTTCCATGTCTTGAACTGTCTTTTGCCATTTTTATTCCTTCCTTAGTTTCTGAATGTATAAGACAAAATAGATGCGATGGTTGATAGTTGTCTGTAATGTTAACGTGTAGATGCTAGCAGGTCTCTCAAAGCCTACTCCATAGTTTTCGCATACTGTAGGGTCAACTATATCATCCTCTATGAAAAGCTCTTCTTTGAAGCCTTTAGGAAAATTCTGACCTACAGCCCTTATGAAACCCACGTTCATTTTTAGCTCACTAACAGCATCGCTAGCGTCAGTGTGATATATGAGCAAAGCCACTAACCTGTGAGAGTAAGGGATATGCAGTTCATGTGATTCATCTGTAGCTCCTGCCACTATGGAGAAATAGTTTTTATCACTTTTGTCAATTACTACTTCTATGAGGTTTTGAGCAAAGCGTTTCCCTACAAACTCATCGCCTAATCTTTCTTCAGTTTCAACATGCTCCATCATCTAGTGCCCCCTAGAGCCAAATAATTATAGACCTGAGTGTCTGTGTTAGGGTCTGCATCTGCCCCTGCATCATCCACAGTGAATTTTTTAGTGCCTAGAGCAATCAGACAATTATCCACTAAGTCAGTATCACCATCTAGGTCTTTACTTGAAACTCCTGAACTGAAGTCTTTAGTAGCTTCAAAAACTGCTTTTCCTGCCCCTGCAGCCCCATCTATCCAAATTCTAACAAATTCAGGGTCAAAAGGTAAAGCCACATCTTTGCTTGTCTCTCCATCGCCTGTGTATTGCCCTGTTTTGATTCTGCAGAAGCCTTTAATTTGGGCTAGCCAATGCATGAAAGTTTTTTCCGTAGGATAAACGTCACAGACTTTGACCATTATTTCTTTCTCCTATGTTTGACTTTAAAAAAGAGGATTTGAGAACCGCTAAAAGGGTTCAGGGTCTCTGTCACTAGAGCTACCTTCCTGTGTATCTGATGCCTACAATGAAGTTGCCTGTGGTTGTTAGGGCTACGCTTAGATGAAATTGGTCTGCTACTGTCAGTTTTGCATCCATGTCTAGGCTGACCTGTTTTCGGGCTATTCCTGCTATGGCTTCATGGATGTCAGTGTCAACTACT
>Ga0307437_1001415_pt1 | contig 16025 bp, 18 predicted proteins | sample SalMarWE160390MG_FD_202146 | JGI IMG/M metagenome (GOLD analysis project Ga0307437, IMG submission 202146) | Salt marsh sediment microbial communities from the Plum Island Ecosystem LTER, Massachusetts, United States - WE1603-90 | ecosystem: Environmental > Aquatic > Marine > Intertidal zone >...
CGAAAATATAAATTTCTTTTTTAATTTATGATGGCTAAAAAAGTCAAAACAATTATCAAATTAAATCTACCAGCTGGCGAAGCCACTCCGGCTCCCCCGGTTGGCCCGGCTTTGGGACAACACGGCTTGCCGATTATGGAATTCGTCAAGGCTTACAACGAAAAAACAGCTGATAAAAAAGGCCAAATTATCCCCGTGGTAATTACTGTCTATGAAGACCGGACTTTCTCTTTTATTACTAAACTCCCGCCAGTCTCAGAGCTAATTAAAAAAGCCCTTAAGCTCGAAAAAGGTTCCGGCCAACCCGGACGTGAACAAGCTGGCACTCTGACTAAAGAACAAGTCGCTAAAATTGCCCAGGAGAAACTGGCTGATTTAAACTGTGCTGAAGATTTAACCGCTGCCAAAAATATTGTCGAAGGCACAGCCCGTTCAATGGGCATTAAAATAGAGGCGTAAAAATGGGTAAAAAAAGAGTTGCTGTTATTAAAGATGATAAAACCGGTTCACCCGACGAAACTAGCCGAAGGTTGGTGAAGTCGGGTAAGGAACACGGCCGAATTACTGATATTGGCACCGAGGCCCTTGAAGAAGCTGCCGTTATTGAAGAAAAAACCAAGAAAATAGAAAAAGAGGTTTTAAAAAAATCTAAAAAAGAAACCAAAAAAAGCGTTAAAAAAGAAAAAAAACGAGGAAAAAAATATCAGGAAGCAAAAAAGAAAATTGACCCAACTAAATTTTATCCCCCATCAGAAGCTATCAAACTATTAAAGAGTATATCATTATCAAAGTTCAAAGGCAATGTTGACATTCATTTAAACGTTAAAGACGTTGGTCTTAAGGGTGAAATTCAATTCCCCCACCCCACTGGTCAAAAACAGAAAATCAGAGTTGCTGACGAAGAGCTTTTAAAAGAACTGGCAAAGGGCAAAATTGACTTTACTCTTTTAGTTGCTACTCCTAAAATAATGCCTAAATTAGTTAAATATGCCAAACTTTTAGGCCCAAAAGGCTTGATGCCTAATCCAAAAAACAACACGGTTACGGAAAATCCGGAAGAATTTATTAAAAACGCCTCTGGCAAAATCCAATTTAAAACCGAATCAAAGTTTCCCTTAATTCATTTAACTATCGGCAAAATCGATACTCCAGAGAAAAACCTAGAAGATAATCTTAAAGCTTTAATTAAGGCTATTGGTAAAAAAAACATTCAAAAGGCTGTTCTCTCCCCAACCATGGGCCCGGGAATTAAGATTAATCTGTCTTCTATTGGCAATTGACAGAAAAAGCTTAAAAGATTAAAATAAAGTATATCCTAAGAAGTAGGTTCCCAATAAACCCTGCGGAGGACAAATGAAAAAGTCACAGAAATATTTTACCGTTGACAACCTCAAGGAAAAATTAAAGGCAACCAAAGCCTTGATTTTAACTGACTATAGTGGCCTGAAGGTTGAGCAAATCAATCAACTTCGCCAAGATATTAAAAAAACCGGTGGTGAATTTGAAGTTATTAAAAATACTCTCCTGTGTTTAGCTATTAAAAAAGAGGGTTTGACTTTACAGGGGCCAACAGCCGCTTTATGGCTTTATTCTGATGATTTAGCCCCTTTGAAAGCCTTGGCTGCTTTTATCAAGAAAAACGAGCTGCCAAAGCTTAAATTTGGCTTCTGGGATAAGGGCTTAATTGAAGCCGACAGGATCAAAGAATTAGCCAACCTGCCAAGCTTAACTGAACTGCAAGCTAAGTTAGTTGGCTTTTTAAAATCCCCTCTTTCCGGTTTAACCTACAACTTAAAAGGCAATTTATTTAAATTAGTTTATCTTTTAAAAGCGAGAGGGGGTGAAAATTAATGGCAGAAGTAAAAAAATTAATCACTGAAATTGAAAAACTTTCTGTTTTGGAATTAAACGAGCTGGTCAAGGCTTTAGAAGAAAAATTCGGCGTTACGGCTATGGCTCCAGCTGCGGCCGCTCCAGCCACTGGTTCAACCCCAGCTGCCGCTGAAGAAACCGAAGCTGCACCTCAAGGTCAAACAACTTTCAACGTTGTCTTAACTGAAGCCGGTGCCAATAAAATTAGTGTTATTAAAATGGTACGAGAGATTAACCAAAATCTAGGCTTAAAAGAAGCTAAAGATTTAGTTGAATCAACTCCCAAAGAGGTTGTGAGCGGTGTTAACAAGGAAACAGCTGAGGAAGCCAAGAAAAAACTAGAGGAAGCCGGAGGCAAAGTCGAGCTGAAGTAAACAAATAGTTTAAAATTTAAATTAAAGAAAAGCTCTTTAGTAGAGTTTTTCTTTTTTTACGGAGCGATTTCCTACCATTTCTAGAAGAACCACCAGAGGCTATAGCCTTTTAAAGATACTTTTTGGCTAATTTCTTTATCTCTTTTTCAAAAAATCTTTTAACTTCCCCCCAGGAAACCTTTTTAATCATTTTCGGCATTTCGTCCTTTTCAGCATTAATAAAATAAACCAAACTCTTTTGAATAAAAGCAAGATTATAGTCAACTTTCTGAAATTTCTTCTCAAATAATTTAAGAATCTTGACTAATTTTTCTTTTTGACAAATAAAATAAAGGTCAATAAAATCTCTTTTCGTTCCCCTGGCAGAAATGGCATCTAATTTCATACAGGCAATATCCAAAACACTGGCGATTTTAATACCAGAAAAATCTTTAGTAGGAAATAATAAAGGGTAACGATAAGTAAAAAAGGAGATTTTCGTTTGATTAAATTTTCCTAAGAGCGTATCCTCAGCTATCTGATCTAAAGAAAATCTTCCTAAATCCTGAAGTTGATAACGAATTTGTTTGGAATCAAAGTCCCTCGGGCTAAAAAAATCAAGATCAAAGGAATAGCGATGGCCAAAATGTAAGGCTAAAGCCGAACCTCCAGCAAGATAAAATTTTTTTATCCCTGGAACTTGGTTTAATAAGGCCAAATTGCGCGCTGCGTCTGACGAAAGTCCTTTTGGAAACATTTTATCTTTTTTTTACTAACACCTAAAAGCAAAGACCAAAAATTACCTGTTTTGAGACTAATCTGGCGACTTTGACAGAGGGTCTCTTTGATTTGCTTTTCAGAAAAGTTTTTTCTTAGCCAACGAACCGCTTTTTCATTGCCCATCTCTAAAAGTCTTTGGATAACATATTGAGGGCGTTTTTGGGGATTAAGCTTTCCTGCATCAATATCCCAAAAGTAGCGGTGAAGAAAAACAGGCAGACGGGTTACTTTCATAAGCTAATTTTACCACAAAAAACCTCAGCGGACAACTTTACGGAGCAATTTCCTGCCACTTCTGGAAGAACCACCAGAGGTTGTAATCGGAATTTTTATAAGAACTCATAATAAAATCAGGACGGGCAATAAAGGTTTCGATCGGAGTTGTCTCATTGGTTTCATCACCAAAATCACGACCCAAGGCAAAGTTATTAGCGGCAAAAACCCCCTGACCTTCGAAAACCTCAGTACTTTCACTAGTGTTAATTGTTCCGTCAGCGACAAACATCCCTTGGGCCTGAGTAATGTCGTCAGCAAAAGTAATATCGCCGGTAGCGGCAATGGCTAAAAAGCTGCCCTTGGGAACAACAATGTTCGTATTAACATTAACATCGCCTTCAACCAATAAAACCACCCAGCGATTGGCTCCAACATTCCAATTGCCGGATAAGGTTCTGGAAGACTGGGCGTAGTAAACACCGTCTTCAGCCGGCAAATCCCCTCTACCTGAAACATAAGTTTCTTCACTTAAATCCATGGCAAATTTCTTTTTAAAGAATTGAAAAGAGCCATAAGCCTTGCCTTCGTACTTTGATTCAGCCAGCCAATGACTGTCAGTATCATTAGAGGGATAACCCTGACCTAAATTAATCCCGTTATTATCCTGATGAGTAATAATTCCCGGCCAATTATTCAACTCTAAGGAAAGATTGCGATCCGTAGCTGTTTCCGGAATATTATTGGAAAGACTAGCTCCTGTATAAATATCCCCGCCTTGTGTCTGAAACCAACCACTAGACTCTACGGAAACATTAGCCTGAGCCGTACAACTTAATGAAGGGTTAGTTATTGCCGTTCCGGTGATTACAGCTGTTCCTGAACTAACCCCGTAAACCGCGGCCCCATACATATAGGGCGGGTCTATATTGACAGTACTACCAACTCTAGCGACATTCTCATTACTAGAACTAAAATTAAATTGGGTTACGCTAATATTTGTACTGACATAAGCTGTTAAATTCCCTACTCCACCAAACTTAATGGTTTGAGAAGAGGGGTCCAAAGAAACCGAACAATAAGGGGATGCTGGGGTAGAAGTAGGACCAGGCGTAGAAGTAGGACCAGGCGTAGAAGTAGGACCAGGCGTAGAAGTAGGACCAGGCGTAGACCCAGTTCTTATATAACCAGTACAATTTGAGCAATCAGAACTGTTCCAAGTCCCAAGTCTTGTATAACCTGAAGCTGGAGGCTGATTAGTACATGAACAATCAGGCCAGCCAACAGAAGCGGTACCATGATTTAAGCAAGTATGACCACAATCAACAAGACTGGGAGTAGAAGTAGGACCAGGGGTAGATGTTGGCCCTGCTGTCGGTGAAGGCCCAGGAGTTCCTCCTCCTGGACAACTGCTCGCAATTACAGAATAACAACCAGAAGCACAAACCCCATCATAATTTCCGCCGCCGCCGATATGGACACAACTTTGGGTACATTGACGGTGAGTCACATTATCACAACACTGTTTATAATAACCACCACACTTAGCACAACCACTCTCTAAACAAAGCCCACAAGCTAAATTAGGCCCGCCCAAACACGAATCCACCGCAGAACATTGAGAATAAACATAAAAATAATTGATGTCGTAATAACAACTGTAATAACCTCCATAACAATAAGGATCATCATCATTCCAATATCCGCAACATTTAGAAGCATAACACCAGCCATACCAAGGAATAGTCCCCCCACATTTAGTTCCAGTACAACCACCTGTATTATGGCAACAAAAATTTTGCGGAGCTCCATCATCAACCTGACAATAAGACATCGGCATATCACAATCAATATGAATTTCAGCAAAAACATCCCGAGGAATTGAAAGAAAAAAAGGGAATATTAAAAAGAAAAATATAAATGGATAAAAAAATTTTAATTTATATCTCATTGGCAGGCATTAACGAAACAAAAATTTTTGTTTCCTTTGTTCCTAAAGTTAATAAATTATCTGAAGCTGTCTGTAAATAACCCGTGGTGTCTCTCATATCTCCCCCGGGGTTACCTTGATACATACAAAGTCCTATGGTCATTGAAAATTCATTTGAATTAAAAGTCGGGCTGCCAGTTTCGCTGTCAAATTGAACTATTTCTAAGAATTTTTTTTCAGTAACCTCCCCAAAAGGCGCACCAATTTTTATATTTGTAATTAATGGTAAAGGCGGTTCTAATTTTTTTTGCAACTCTTCAGATAATAGACGCACGCCATTAACATTCAATGATAAATTAACAGAATCAATTTTCTTACCCTCAAAAGTCACATTATTAATGTTTGTATCAACAAGGTTTTTAAAACCAAAAATAAAGGAACCATTGTCGTTTTTTCTTATCATAAAATTATCAGAATTTACTGGGGAAAATAATATTGACCCTAAAGGGATATTGGAAACTAAAAATATCTTGGGCGAAGCCCAGTTAATCTTCTGTATAGTCTCAGAAAACTTTAAAGAATCATCTTCTACTTCTTTTATTTTTATATTTTTATTTGTTTCAAAATCAAAAAACAAAGGAATTAAAAATTTTTTATCTTCTTCTAGGGCTTTTTTTTGTAAAACTTCTATTACCTCTGGTCTTAGGGCAATGGAATTTTCCATCTTTCCATTAAATTCAAAAGCATCAATAATAACTTTTCCAGCTTCTGTATTCAGCGGTAAATTATATCGATTATCAATCGGGTAGAAACTACCATCATCAAATCTTAAACCCTCAATAGGATTAATGGTTATTCCTTTCCATTCAACCGCCTTCTGTGGTTCTTCTTCCACCACCGGCGGGGTTTCTTCTTTGGTTTCAGAAGAATCAATAACTACTTCATTATTCTTTATTTCACTTTCTTGTCCCTGTGTTGGCTGTTCTTCTACAATCGGTTCTGCTTCCACCGAAGTTCCTTTACAGCCGGCAAGGCCCAATCCCAATGAAATAGCCGTCAGGGGAAGTGTTACCATAACCGCAACTTTCCCTACTTTTCTGGCTTTTCTTGCCGCAGAAGCAGAAGTATCTTTTGTAGTTGTATCTGGCTTTTCTTCTTTCTTGCCTTTTTCTTCTAGTTGACTTTCCCTTTGTTTTCTAGCAAATCTTTCCGCTCCCACGCCCGCTTTAATAGAAGTAATATTAGAAGAATTCCCTACTGAGTATTCTTTATTAAAATTATTAGACATATTTTAGATAGATTATTTAATAAATAAATCCTTGGTGATCTTCATCATTTCGCCGTCTTTATCATGAATCCATAAAGACAAATTGGTTCCGGAACGAAAACCCAAACCGCCTTCTTTGGCTTTGGCAATTTCCTGACCTGCCTCAATTATATCACCTTCGTTAACTAAAACCTCGCCGAAAATAACATAACTGGACCAAATCTGATTGTCTTCCCTCTCTAGCCTAATTTCATTAAAGGGATTGTCCCCCGGAAAGGGAGTCTTATCCCTAAAAATATTCATCACTCTTCCTTTAAAAAGAGCAAAAATTGGCGCGTTTCCATCTAAATAAAAAGATAAAACCTGAGGATTTTCTTTATCCTCTAGCGCTGTTTCTAAATATTTCTCCTCCACAGGTAAAGTTAAGGATTCCTTATCCTGAATAGGTATTTCCTTTAATTCCGGCAGCCAATCTCTGTCGGTTGGTATAGGATTTGGCGTCATTGTTAGTTCTTCTTCAATAACAGCCGGTTGTGGTTTTGCTTTTTTTGAAGAAAAAGGGTTCCAGTCAAAAACAATCGATAATGAAAGACCAATTGAAATTAAAGCTAAAACTGCCAGAAAAATCTTAAGGCTTTTGGACATTATTTTAAGTTTAAAACATTAAAGATATCAATGTCAAATAGAAATAGTTGACAATTAACCAAAAATCTTGTGAACTAATGGTATGGCCAAGAAGGAAAAAGTTAAAAAAATAAATAAAACCAATCTCTATTTGATTATTTCTATCATTATTTTAGGTTTTTTCGGCGGCTATTTTTACTGGCAAAACAAAAGCTTAAAGCCTTCAGGCTCCTCTCCCCAGTCGGTTGATATCTTTACCCAAGAAAGCGAGGCAGAAATTCTTAAAATAGTTAAACCTATGGCTGAAAATTTTATTCAAAATTTTGTTGACGGTGATTTTATCAAAGCTTCTCAAAATTTTGATAACGAAATGAAAATCACTGTCAACACTCAAGTTTTGGAAACTGTCCATGGTGAAATTTTGGGTAAAATTGGTAATTTGTCAAATTTAGGCCAGATACAAATTAGTCAAAAAGAGAGTAATTTTGTTATTGTAAACTACTCTGAAGCTGAATTTACCAAAGAAGAAAAAGTTTCCATCAGAATTGTTTTTAAAAATGATTCTGAAGGTAATTTGAAAATCTCCGGGTTTGGTTTTGATTCTCCGAAATTAAACAGTAATTAAAACAGCTATTTCAAACTTAGAACACTAAAGATATCAATGTCAAATAAGAAAATAGCTATTCCTTAAAACCATTGGCTTGTAAGAAAATTTCTAATCTTATCGTAGAAATAAAGATGGGTAAGAGGTTTTTGAAATATTCTCTTGATTTGTTATCTTTTATAACCTCTATCATTTCTTTTGCTTTTATCAAACCATAATTCTCAAGAATTGAGTTTTCAAGAACTTTAACCAAAAAGTCTTTCTTTTTGTCAAACATTTGGAAAATATGATTATCAAAAGGTTTTTTAATATAAGTAAATTGTTCCGGTAAATAAATATCAGTTCTCCCCTGCCATAATTGATGTTTTTTTAGTCTTTCTCCGTTGATTTTAGGTATTTTCATTGCCAGTTTGATTAAAGACAAATTATTGTAGGGACTTATCTCCCAATTACCATCTTGCCAATAAAGTGGGAAAAGAAACCATTGAAGGGCTGTTGTTGCAATGGGAGAAAAATAAATTTTATTACGATAGAATCTTTTTTCATCGAGTAAAATTCCCAAAGCCTTCTTGGTAAATATTTTCCCTGTTCCAACTTTAATTCCTTCCCTAACCCAATTAATTTCATCGCTGATAATTTTCTCTAAATCAAAATGAAGTAAATAAGCCATATAAAGTTCATCGCCTCCGTGACCATTAAAAGTCACATAATTATCGCCAAGAATTTCTTTTTTGTACTGGTAAAATTTAAGAGCAATAGGCAAAAAATGAGTTCCTGGAAAAAAGTGAATCTTATCCCATTTTAAATCTTCTTTATTCACAAAAGGATATAAATCTGTAATATCAAAAATAGATAAATCAAGGTTATGTTTTTGGGCAAATTTTTCTACCACTTCTTGCGAAGTATCTCCTTTATCTTTTTTACTTATAAAAGAAAAGCTTTTAAAAGAATAGGAACCTTGTTTTTTTAAAAGGAAGTTAACCAATGGGCTATCAAAGCCGGAAGAAAGATCAGTAGTAATGGGTAAATCTCTAACATCATTGCTTAAATTTAAAACAACTTCATTTAATTTTTCAAGCAGTTCATTCCTAAAATGAACGATATCTTGACTTCTTTCGGGTTTATCTTGTAAAAATTCCTTGGCATCAATAATTTGTTCAATTGCCATTTCAAAATTATGATTAATTCGTAGCAAACAGCCCGGAGGAATTTTATAGACACCGTCAATAAAAGTTTTATCAGTTATATACAAAAAATAGTTAGTAAAAAGATAATCTAAGACTGAATCTAAATTAATTTTTTTCTTAGGCATAATTTTAAAAACTTCAAAAAAATCGGTTGAAGCAATAAATTCGTTATTAAAAGCAGAAAAATAAAGAGGGAATTTACCAGAAACGCTACTAATAATATTTAATTGATTCTGCTTTTCATTAATGCCAAAAACCAAAAAATCACTTTCAAGTGAACCTAGAAATTTTTTGTCAAAATTTCTACAGGCACCGATTAATTTTTCAATGGTTATATTTTTATCATAAGAAGCCAAATAACCTTCCCAATTGTCAAATTTGAAATAAAGAGGATATTTTCTTTTAGGGACGAAGAATTTCTGAATTAAATCTTTCCATAAAATACAATTTTGATTTTTTTGGGCATGAATAATAGGATGCATAAACTTAAAAATCTATTTAATACCAATACGGATAGCTGGGACCTTCAACATTGAAACTTCTTTTAGGAGAAGATTCAAGCTTAGCAAAATTATTTTCTTTGTTTTCTTGAATTCTTAATTGGGTCATTTTCTCAATTTTTAAGTCTATCGGGAAATTTTGTCTCTCTTTTAAAAGACTCATTTTTATTCTACCTCCTCTCTTTTTAATCTTGAAATCCTTATAGCACAAAATACTTCCAAAATCAAATATAAAAATCCTAGATTGACGATCCAGGATCGTAAACCTAGTCATTCTGAATCCATTTCCCTATTGAACCTAAATATAGTAGAATAAATATTATGAAATATCTGAAAAGATTTTTTTCTTTTTTAGGCAAATATAAATGGCGGCTGGTTCTGTTCTTATTTGTCGTGGCTGTTTCGGTAATCATCGGGACTATCAGGCCCTATTGGCTGAAAATGATTTTGGAAACAGCCCAGGCAAACAATTATAGAGGCATCTTATTTTATTTTCTGCTATTTGGCTTCTCTACTCTTTTAGAGGAATGGATTTCCAGCCTTTCCTATTTTTTAGGCGACAAGGTTTTATTCCCTCTGGCTCGGGAAATCAGGGAAACCATTTTTAAAAAAGTTTTAGAATTGGATTTTGCCTATCATGTTAATAAAAGCACCGGCAGTCTTATTTCCGCTTTTAAAAGAGGCGACGGGGCTGTTTTCAATATTTTCCACGATATTTTTAATGAATTATTCCGTATTCTGATTGCCCTGCTGGTGACTTTATACTTTTTAACCATAACCTCTCCTAAATTAGCCATCCTTTTATTAGTTCTCTTCGCTTTAAATATGTTGATTATTTGGTGGCTGATTAAGATAAATCTTAAAACTAGAAGTGATTTTAACGCCGCCGAAGATGATGTTTCAGCTGTTATCACTGACAGTGTTCTTAATTACGAAACAGTTAAATTTTTTGCTGGAGAGAGAAAAGAGCAATCTCGCCTTAGCCAAAAGTTTAATGTTTGGAACAAAGCCCTATGGAGATATGGCAACTCTTTTAGATTGATGGGTATCAGCATCGGCACTCTTTCCGGACTGGGGATGCTTTTTATTCTCTGGCTGGTCATTAAAGGTTTAGGAGAACAATTCACTTTGGGAGATTTAGTGATGGTTTCCGGGTTTTTAACCCTGTTTTATTCGCAATTCTTTAATCTATTCTCTCGTATTAGAAACATTGTCAAAAATATTGTTGACCTGGAGAAATATTTTGCCATCTTAGACAATGAAATCCAAGTCAAGGACCCGAAAAAAGAAAAATCACCTAAAAAACCAATGGGAAAACTGGAGTTTATAAATGTCGGCTTTCTTTATCCAGCTGATCAGGAAATGGTGCTATCAGGAATTAATCTTAAGATAAAGAGCGGCCAGCAAATAGCTTTCTGTGGCCGGTCAGGGGCTGGAAAAACGACTTTAATAAAGCTATTGTTAAGGTTTTATGACCCGACGCGAGGCATTATCAAACTAGATGGCGTGGATATTAAGAAAATGAAAAAAAGTAATCTACGTAAGTTTATAAGCGTCGTGCCTCAAGAGCCGATTATGTTTAATAACACCATTAAGTTTAATCTGGCCTATGGCAAAGAATCAGCTTCTAATAAAGAAATTGAAGAAGCAGCTCAGAAAGCCAATATTTTAGATTTTATTGAAAGTCTGCCGAATAACTGGCAAACACAAGTCGGAGAACGAGGCATTAAGCTCTCCGGCGGGCAAAAACAGCGCCTGGCAATTGCCAGAGCTTTGCTTACCAACCCCAAGGTCTTAGTTTTTGATGAAGCCACTTCCAATTTAGATTCGGAATCAGAAGGTAAAATCAGGGCTTCATTGGAAGAAGTAGCCAAAGAAAGAACCGTTATTATTATTGCTCATCGTTTCTCCACAATTCGCAATGCCGATAAAATTTTTGTTCTAGATGCCGGGACTATTGTTGAAGAAGGCAATCACGAAAAACTTATTGCCAAAAACGGTCTTTATAAAATGCTCTGGACTTTGCAGGCGAAGGGAAAAACAGTTTAATCCACTTTCTCTCCTAGATTGACGATCCAGGATCGTAATCAGACTCTTGACAAGTTCTGTTATACTATGATATTTTAAATTGTAAAGAGATGTTAAAAGCTCTAAAGAAGATATGACTGATATTAAAAAATCCATCAGACTTGAAGATCTTCCTGATTTACTAACTGTTCGTGAAGTCGCGGAAATTCTCCGTGTTTCTCCCTTAACCATCAAACGCTGGGGTAAAAGAGGCAAGCTACCAGCCATTCGCATTAATTCCCGAGGAGACCGCCGTTACCGTAAGGAAGCGGTTCTGTGGCTTCTGGGCATGCAAAGCAAAAGTTAATTATAATTAGATCTAATTCCCCTCTATTTTAAGAATCTCTTCTCGCCAAAATCCCGGTTTTTCACTCTGAAATTGTGTCATCTGTAAATTTAAATACTCCCGGCAATGTTCGCTTGGCTCTTTTCTTTGAACACATCTTCCAAGGGCCTCTTTAGTCTTTTCTGATTGATTATTTTGATAATACAAACTAGCCAACTCTAAATAGAAATAAGACCACTCAGGAGAAATTTTGGTTGTTTTCTCCCACCAAAAAGTTGTTTCTTGCCAATCTCCTTTTTCTAAATATTTCTTGCCTGTTAAATAAAGCTCTTTGGACAAATTAGCGCTAAATCCCTGAAGATAACCCCTTTTTTCTATTTTCTCAATTAAAAATAGGAGTAATCCCTCTGATTCTTTTTCTTTTTTTAATTTTTCGTAAATTTTTAATTGTTTTTTATAAACTTCAAAATTAACCAGTGGAGCAAAATCAATCGCCTTTTGATAAAAAGCAACTGCTTTGTCTAAATCCCCTTTTTTTTCGTAATAATCCCCCAGCCAAAGATAGACACCATTATCCTCTTTGTTAAAAAAAATCATCAAACTAATTAATTTTCCCTTATCAGTTTGTTCTTTATCTTCCAACAAGAATTGATAACTTAACTTATTGATTTTAAACGGGTTGAGCTTAAAATTAGGCAAATCAAAAAAACCGGCAAGTGCTACCAAAAATAAAAGTATAGCCAAAAACAAAAAAATCCAAATAATTTTTTGATTATGAGTTGATTTTTTCATTGGTTAAAGCTCCTAAAAAAACTAAAAAGGTCAGAAAAATAGCGGGAAATTCCCAACCAAAATCCAAGATTGATTGGCAGGCTGAAAAAATTAAAGCCGAAAAAAGTCCGATTAAAAGCGGGTCTTTTTGTTTTTTAACAACCAGAAAAGCTTTTTGTAGAGCTTTGATTAGGAAAGCCATTAAAGCCAAAAAACCGAAAAGGCCTATCTCAACCAATGTTTGGAGATAAAAGTTGTGGGTATACCAAGAATAAGTCGCCGGCAAGCTTTGGAAACGAATGGCCACTAAGCGAAAGGTCCCCCATCCCCAACCGGTAAAAGGTTTTTGTAAAAACCCCAGCCAGGCTTCCCGCCAATAATTAAATCTACCTTCGTAAACAATCGGTTTGATTAATTTCTTGGCCAAAAAGTTCTCTGGATGACTTTTTAAAATTTCTTGACCGAAACTACTCCAAGAAAAGTAAAAAAGAACGAGAAGTAAAATAAGCGAAAGACTTGCCAAAATGATGGCCAATTTCTTCGCTTTTTGATTCTTAACATCTAATTGCCTTATCAGCAAAAAAACCACCAAAGGGAAAAACAAGAAAGTCGTCCGGGAAAAGGTCAAAGCCATCACCAGAAAAAAGAAAATGGTCAAAATACCAAAAATCAATTTCTCTTTATTTTTACCGGCCAGAAAAAGACTTAGGCAAGGCAATAAAACAAAGGGTAAATATTCAGCCAGATGATTATGACCATGCTGAACGTAAATTAAATTCATCGAACCGAGCTGTTTTGTGGCAAAAGGCAAAAGAAAATACAAAGAAAGCAAGGAAAGACTCACTCCGGCAAAAAAAACCGGCCAAAGGGCCATTTTGAGCTTTTCCGTACTGTTTATAATGGTTCTTGATAAATGGAAAAATAAATAAAGCGCCAGTAATCGACAGAAGGCCGAAATTGATAAAAACAAACTACTGGTTAAAAACAAAGAGATAAAGGCCATCATTAAGAAAATTGATGATAACCAAAAAAGAATATCTGTTTTGATTTTAAAATCCCCCTTAGCTAGCATAAAAAGAATTAAGGGAAGCGGTATAATTAAAAGCAATAATTGACCTACTTGGCTGGTTCCCCCATCCAAGAAAGGCAAAACCAATAAAATCAAGGAAAGTAAAATTAACGGTTGATTTAGAACCAAAGATTTTCTTATCATTGTCTAATGTCATTTTATCAAAAATTCGGTAAAAGAAGTATAGACCTTATCTTTTCTTTAGGTACTCTTGTTTTCCTATGGCCATTTTTCTTATTGGCCTCTCTTTTAATTAAGTTTGATTCCCCTGGCCCGATAATTTTCAAACAAAAAAGGATTGGTAAATATGGCAAGGTTTTTACTTTTTATAAATTCCGCACAATGGTCAATAATGCCGAAAAAATTAAAGAAAAATACCGTCATCTAAATGAAGCCGACGGACCGGTTTTTAAAATCAAAAATGACCCCCGTTACACTAAGATTGGTAAAATTTTATCCCATACTGGGTTAGATGAATTATCACAGCTAGTTAATATTTTAAAAGGAGAAATGAGTTTTATCGGTCCTCGTCCTCTACCGATTAAAGAAGAAGAGAAAATTGAGCCCAAATATCGCTTTAAAAGACAATCAGTTCTACCTGGTCTAATTTCCTCTTGGATCATTATGGGCGGACATAGATTAAGTTTCTCAAGGTGGATGGAATTTGATCTGAGAGATATTAACAATCAAAATTTTATCCATGAAATGGAAATCTTTGGCAAAACGATTCTCCTGGCAATAGGTTTATTATTCAAACAATTTAAACGATATCAATCTTCATGAAAGTTGCTTTAATTCACGACTCTTTAATAGAATTCGGCGGCGCCGAAAGAGTTTTACAAACCTTTCTTAAAATTTGGCCCAAAGCTGATATTTTCACCTCGGCTACCGATAAAAAAGTTCTTTGTCTTTTCCCAAAGATAAATCTTCAAACTTCTTTTTTGGATAAAATCTCTTATCTTCGGCAAAAAACTTCTTTCCTACAGCTTTTTGCCCCCATAATTTGGCCACGTTTAAATTTGGAAAAATATGATTTGGTAATTTCTGACTCCTCTTTTGGTTTGGCCAATACCGTTTCTATTAAAAAACCAGTTCATATATCTTATATTCATACTCCACCCAAAAATCTCTTTGGTTTAACAGAAAAATGGGGCCTGCAGAAAATTATTCCCTATACTTTTTTTCTAGCTAATTATTACCGAAAATCAATTAAAAATAACCCCCATCTTATCGTTAATTCAAAAAATATCAGTGGGGTGATGGAAAAGTTATTTGGCGTTAAAACTAAAGTCATTTATCCTCCAGTGGATATCCCTGCCAAAATCCCCAAATGGACAAGAAAACAAAAAAATTCATATTTTGTCACTGTCTCTAGAATGGATAAAGAAAAAGGTCTTCAGATGGCCATTGAAGCTTGTAATCATCTCCAGTTGCCACTTAAAATCATTGGCCAAGGCCGAATGCTCAACCAGTTAAAAAAAATCGCTGGGCCGAAAATTGAATTCCTGGGTTTTGTTAGCGACAAGCAAATGGCCTTGATTTATCAAAAAGCTAAGGCATTTTTATTCTGCCACCAAAATGAGGATTTTGGTCTTGCACCAGTTGAAGCTATGGCTCATGGTCTGCCGGTTATCGCCTATTATGGTGGCGGCCTTAAAGAAACCTTAATTGAGGGGAAAACCGGACTTTTTTTTAGAAAATATACGGTTGATTCTTTAATTTCGGCGATTAAAAATTTCTCTTCTTTAAATTTTGACCCAAAATTTATCGCTAAACACGCTCAAAAATTTTCTGAAAAAAGGTTTAAGGAAGAATTTAAAAAATATCTTAGAAATACTTAAATCTGACACCTATAAATAATTGCTTTTTTAAAATAAATTGGTCTGTTAAAAGAACCGCAGTCTGAAAAAAACTCATATACTTTATCTTCTTCTTTTTTATAAAGAAAAACCTCCTCCATATTAATTAACCAATAAATACCTTCTGTCTTACTATCGATACTAACGGCTTCTTGTCCACCAAAAAAGTTAGGGTTATTTAAAACTTTTAATTTATTTTTATCGTATTCATAAAAATAATACTCAAAACTATTTTGGTAATAGGAAGGCAAGAAAAAAATTTTATCTTTATTCAAGTTTATTTTAGATCTAGCGAATTCAGCTGCGTCTTTATAAGAATACCTATTCCAAAATGTCGAAGAATTATAAAAATAACTATCTTTAAGAGAGATAAAAAAAATTGATACGGAAACAATTAATAAAAGAAAGCCCGATATCCTTAAAGATATTTTATTTCTAGATAATAGAAAGTTAACTAAACCTGCTAAAGAAAAAATTGGAAAAAAGGTAGCTATAATTAAACGGTAAGGCGTAATTATTAGGCGTCCAAAAATTATACTTAAAATGCCGGTTAAGAAAATTGTAAGATAAAAAAATAAAAAATTTATCAGCCAAAAGAAAAATAATTTTCCTTTTTTTAACTTAAAGGATATATATAATAAAA
>Ga0307437_1001419_pt1 | contig 15998 bp, 12 predicted proteins | sample SalMarWE160390MG_FD_202146 | JGI IMG/M metagenome (GOLD analysis project Ga0307437, IMG submission 202146) | Salt marsh sediment microbial communities from the Plum Island Ecosystem LTER, Massachusetts, United States - WE1603-90 | ecosystem: Environmental > Aquatic > Marine > Intertidal zone >...
ATATTCGCTGAATATTTTCGGATTTAACTTTAACTTCTTCTCCCTTTTCCGGAAGCATAATTTGTAGTCCGACTTCATTAGCAAATACAGTAGTAACCATAAAGAATATCAAAAGCAGAAAAGCTATATCTGCCATTGAAGCAGTCGGAATCTCCGGGCCTCTTATCTTCTTTTCGTGAAGTTTCACTTATGCCTCCAATAAGGCATCCATCAAAGCTGCAGCCGCTTCCTCCATCGATCGAGTATACCCATTTACTTTTTGAGAAAAGAACGCATGAGCTCCTGAAATTGGAATAGCTAACGATAGTCCCGTGGCGGTTGTAATAAGAGCTTCCGAAATGCCAGCCGCAACCAGGGTAGCTTCAACAGTTCCGGCTAGAGCTATTGAATTAAAAGCGTTAATCATACCGGAAACCGTTCCAAGGAACCCAAGCATCGGAGCAATATTGGCAAGGGAAGCAAGGATTAACATACCTCTATCAAGAAAAGCCAATTCTCTTGTGGCATACCTTGTCATAACCTCTTCAAAAACTTGTTTGTCTTTAGATTTTTTATCTTTATATTTCTCTATTGCCGGTCCGAAAACACGTGCTGCAGGAGAAGGAAATTGTCGGCAATACTCAAGAGCAGTAGAAGCCCCATCTTTTTTAAATATTTCTATAAGTTCTTCAGCAAAATCCTCAGGATCCAATCTTAGACGAGCAAATGTTATCAACCTTTCAATTATGTAAGCAAAACCAATGATTGCACAAAAAAGCAGCGGCCACATAGCCCACTTACCTTGTTGGAAAAACTCAATAGCACCTTGCATATAACCTCCTTTTCTTCATTTATAGACAATACTTAACTTTCACATAAACATTATACATACCTAAACTCCTATCCAGATTTACCTCGAAATCCAACGATAATATATGGTAATTCCTATGAGTGTCAAGAGGGCTGCCCCAAGAATCGAAAATGCTTCTAATGAGTTAGCTCTTAATATCCCTTTAATCAAAGGAAAAAGATCTGCCGGATCAGCAATAGAAAGATTTCTGCCGAAGTACAAAACGCGATAAAAATGGATGATTGCTGATAAAACCAAAAAAACAGAACCAATAACAGGTAAAATCCATATCCCCTTTTTCTCAATAAGAGGAAGAAGCCTTTTTATAATTAATCCATAAACATAAAGAGATAACGTAAAAATAAGTATACCAATGGCAAAAAGAATCTCAAAAGGGATATCGACTCTCATCTGAAACCTCCCCTTTTCGGACTTACCACTCTTCTAAAACGCAACGCCCCTAGTAAAGATAAAATCCCCGAAATAAAGAATAACGAATATGCAATTCTACCGGTATTAACCGGCATTTTCAAATTACCTTGAAATACTGAAAGCAATTGTAAAACAGCATATACAAGAACCCCAGACGGGGCAATAATGATAAACTGCCACTCTGTTTTTTTTCTTAAAACTCTCTCATATCTTTTAGCAATTATCCCGAAACGAACAAAAGTAATCCACAGAAAAACTGCCGCGACAATCATTATCCAACTATTAAAAGATGCCATTTTGGTAATCTCTTCTGGTAGGGAACCTAAAAATACTAATAATAAATTCATTCTACCTCCTCTATCTTGTTCAAAATATCTTCCTTTAATTTTTTTGCTTTCGAAGGACCAATTATTAAAGAAGCAGCATCTTTAAGCGATTGGGCAACTTCTAAAACCTGGTCTTTCGTTGGTTTTTCTCTATTTATCCCACTATCCTCAATTACATTAGATACTATATCTAAAGAAAAATCACCAAGATAATCCCCTGCTATTTCTTCAATATCATCTATAATCTTAGCGCTCAGAACAACCTTAGGCACACTAACTTCTTTAATTTCTTCAACTTCTTCTTTTTTCTCTTCTGCTTTTAATGCCTTGGCTTCTGCTTCTTTCGCTTTTATTTCTTCTTTCTCTGCCTCTCTTTCTTCTGCTAATATTTCTTCTTTTTTAACTTTTTCCGCTTCTATCTTTTCTTTTTTCTCAACTACAGTTCTTTCTGTTTTTTTCTCTTTTACTCTTGCCTTTGCTCTTACTGCGCTTTCTTTTTCGTAAATATATTTCAAAATATTCTCAACATTTTCACCCTTATCTGCAACCACACCGAAAAAATTATTTCTATAATAAAAGATAACTACTTTTTTATCCTTACCCTTAACAATCAACTGCCGGAAAGGGAGGGATCCAATAGCATCAAAAGTCTGAGTCAATACGAGACTTATCCTATCCAAAGACTCTTTGCCACTTTCAAGTTTTCCCACATATTCTTTCGACTCCCCTAAATTAAAAGTAGCCTCTAAATTAAAATTTTCTTTTAAATCCTTTAAATCTATCATTATTTATTCTTTTCGCTAATTTCTCTAATTACTTTTTGAACAATTATTTTCGTTTGCTGTTTACCAAACTCACTTAACGCCTTTTTTACAATAAAGTCGAGCAACAATTTCATAAACTTGTTTATCTCATCCCTATTTAAACCTTCCGAATTTCCAACTTTCAACTCCATACCCTCTAATTTGATCAAACCTTTAATTTTGTCATCTTTAGAAAGAGCCGAAAGACCACTCGCTATGTAGCCTTTCCACATCTCAGGATCAGAATCCTTAACGAATTCGCGTAACAACATATTCAATTGCTCTGCTCTATCTCTTATGAGGTTCCCTATTTCCGAGGAAACGTCCTTTTTCAATCCTTCAAGGCTCTTCTGTACTTTTTCTTCTATATCTTCAATGTTTTTTTCCAACACAAGACCCAGATAATTCCCGTCGAAAGGTATAATAACAATAGTATCTCTACCAATTCCTTTAATTGAACTTATCCCACCGATCTTACAGGAGTCTGCTATAATCTCAGCAGCGGAACCTGTAAAAGCAACCAGGTCATCGATATTACCCGGAGTTATTCCACCACTATTCAAAATTGACCCGTCCTCAGAAGATACAAGAGCAAATCCCGTAATATCCTTAACTTTCATTAATCCATCTAACGGGATATCAGGACTCATTCTTTATTTCCTTAAGTTTTTTATTCACCAGTAGCTTCCCAAGAACTTCCGTTGCTTTTCCGTGTAGACAATCTAGTACTTCAGAGAAAAATTGTTTAGTTCTTTCAAGATCTAAAGAAAATTTTTCTTTATTTATATTCAAACTCTTCCCATTAAAAGAAACAGCATCTTTTACCTCATATTTATCAATCAGTTCATTAAGCCCTTCAAGCCAGGGGCCATCACCAAAAGCTTTTAAAAAAACATTAGTATCATTAAGCCCTTTTTCAAGAACCCTTTTTCTTTCCTCTGGATCATATAGCAAAGATTCTTTAAATAACCAGGATAATGCTTTCAAAGTATCCAGCTCTGGAAGAGGACTCAAATTAATAATTTCGGAGAGTTTTTTCTTCCCGTCAGCCAAAATCAGAACTTTCCATTCATCTTTTTTCAGGGCAATTTTATCCCCTTCCGGGGTTTTTGAAGACTTCTCAGGAATAATTGAACCAGGGGGAAGATCCTTTTTAAACTCCTCAACCTGAGCTTCTCGTGTCTCTATCTCATCTATTAATTCTGTAAGCGGTTGAAAAATAGTGTTCACGGTGGGTTTTTCGTCAGGTTGAAAAACAAATTTCCCTTCTTTTTTCATCCCAATAGAAAAAAAAGCTTCGAGTCCCTCTAATTTGTCCATTTCAGCATGTAAGACCTTTCCATCTGAAACATAAACGTTTCCCTGTTCCTTAATAATCAAACGACCAGTTTTTTTGAACCTTGAAAGCAAATAAAAAATCTCTTTTATGGAGAAATACAATAAATCCCCCTCTATAGCAACATCTTTCATATCTGTATATTATTGAAAATATAACGATTGTCAAGACTTTATTAGTTTCTATTCACCCCCCTTCTTTACAGAAATTAAATATTAAAAATTAAAAATAAAAATGACAAATTAAAATGTAAAAACTAAAAAAGATAAAACGCCTATTTGTATAGGTTAGAAAGGGGGTTTTGTTTGTTTGTCTTAAAAATATATTTTTGAATTTTGATTTGTATTTTTGCTTTTTGCTATTTGATTTTTAAATTACTATATTACTATTGTTTCCTTTATAAGTTCTTTATTCCTGATACGCTCAACATTGAGCTTGTTAACCTCGGGTATTGTCCTAACCTCTCCGCTCTCTATTATCTCAGCAATTGACAAACCTGCAGCCGGAGCTTCCATAGCCCCATGTCCACTGAAACCGGTACATATAAATAAATTTTTAAAATCGGGATGTTCTCCTATAAGAGCATTGTGGTCTTCGGTGTTAATAGCGTACAAACCTCCCCACATATTCTGAATCCTGCAATACTCGGATCCGGGAATTCTAACCTGCAAATAAAGATTCATTAAATTTTCATAATATGATCTACTGGGCTTTGTATCAAACCCTGGTTCCTGTTTCTCATCCGCTCTTCCGGCAACCAAATTATCACCCTCCGGTCTAAAATAAACACCATCATCTATAACAGTTAAGGGAATCTTACTATAGTCCTTATTATTCATAGGAGGAAAAATTACATATAAAACCCTTTTTATAGGAACAACCGGAATAGACAAATCTTCGGGAACTTTAGAGTTATCTAATATCTGCCTAGACCATGCTCCCGCAGCTAAGAGGACTGCGCCTGCAGGTATCTTTTCCCCGTCTCGACTAACCACTCCTTCAACTTTCCCATTATCAAAAATTATCTTTTCTATTTCCTTATTTAATTTTATTTCGATCTGCTCAGGATATTTATCTTTTGAGAAATTGAAATAAGTTTGAGCAGGAGTTGTAGCATTAAATATCGCACAATCTTTGCCGAAAAGACCTCCGACAATCGGAGAAACAGGGAGCGTATTCAAGACATCATCCTTAAGATGGTTAATTTCCGGCATAAAATCAGGAACAAAATGTTTAATATCTTCAGGAGGAATCAATTCAACATTAACCCCCGCCTGATCCCATTTAGGTTTAAAGTCTACAATATCCTGCCAATTGTTTTCATAATAAGTAAATAAATATCCATTCTGCTCAAACCCAATCGAAACGCCAAAATTTTTCTTAAAGTTCTTAAAATGCTCTATTGAATAACAAGTCATCTTCATATTAACTTCCGTAGACCAAATATTTCTCATTCCTCCCGCGCAAAGAGAAGTCGACTCCTGTGCGAGAGCATTGTTTCTTTCTAAAACTAAAATTTTCCCGGTATATCCGTTTTCAAGAAGGTGATATATTGCAGATCCCCCAATAATACCTCCACCCACAACAATAATATCATGCATTATTCCTCCAAATAACTTAATTATGCACTTGCAAAATCTGTAAATCTCTTTAATATAAAAAAGCTTTTAATTAATAATAAAGAAATTAATATAGTCAAGTGTGAAAGCTTTTAAGAAATTAATATGAATAATGATATAAAAATAGCGAAATCAATAAAACTAAAAAATCTTTCTGAAATTGCCAAAAACTTAGGCCTTAAAGAGGAAGATATAGAAGCATATGGAAAGCACAAGGGCAAAATCAGAATTGATGCCATAAAAAATAAAAAGGAAAGAAAGGACAGTAAATTAATCTTAGTTTCCGCAATCACTCCCACTCCCGCGGGTGAAGGAAAAACAACAATTTCAATAGGCTTATCCCTTGGATTGAATAAACTCGGAAAATCTTCGATTGTAACCTTACGAGAACCTTCACTAGGGCCATTATTCGGAAGAAAAGGAGGAGCAACAGGCGGAGGTTATGCTCAGGTCCTTCCAATGGAAGAAATTAATATGCATTTCACCGGTGATATGAGGGCTGTAGAGACCGCTCATAACCTTATTGCGGCGGTTTTAGACAATCATATATACCAGAGAAAAGAACCGAGACTCGACCCGAGGAGAACAAAATGGTACAGAGTAATGGATATGAATGACCGGGCTCTTCGGGACATAGTAATAGGTCTTGGAGGAAGAATTCACGGCGTCCCCAGAGAATCTTTTTTCCAAATTACTGCTTCCTCAGAAATTATGGCCATTTTGTGCCTTGCCGAAAATTATCATGAATTAAAAGAAATGCTTTCCAATATTTTATTAGGTTTCACTTATGATGAAAAACCTGTTTATTTAAAAGATTTAAAAATCGAAGGTGCAGCCACCGCTTTACTCAAAGACGCTTTAAAACCAAATTTAGTACAAACAACCGAAGGCACTCCCGCTCTCGTTCATGGAGGACCTTTTGCAAACATCGCACAGGGTACCTGTTCAGTTCTTTCTATAAAATTGGCCCTTAAGCTTTGCAAATACGTTGTAACCGAAGCAGGTTTCGGATTTGATCTGGGCGCGGAAAAATTTTTCGACATCGTGGCAAGAAAATCAGGTCTTAGACCTCAAATGGTAGTTCTTGTGGCAACTACGAGAGCATTAAAAAATCACGGCGGAAAAGAACTTAAAAATATTGAAAAACCCGACCCTAAAGCAGTAAAAAACGGTTTACCAAATCTTGAAAAACATCTGGAGAATATTAAAAAGTTCGACATCCCAGCAATAGTTGCTATAAATAAATTTGCTCACGATACAAACGCAGAAATCGAAGTTATAAAAGAATTCGCCCACTCAAAAAACATAGAATCTTCAGTTGTTGAGGTTCACCAGAAAGGCGGAGAAGGAGCGATAGACTTAGCGGAAAAAGTCATTGATAAAACCGCTAAAAAAAGAATATTTAAACCTCTTTATTCTGTCAAAGAATCTCTAGAAAAGAAAATTAAAACTGTATCAAGCGAAATCTATGGAGCTGCAGCAGTAGAATTTACAAAAGAAGGAAAATCAGACCTAAAACTGATTAAAAAATTAGGCTTAGAAAAACTCCCCATTTGTATTGCGAAAACTCAAAAGTCTCTTTCTGATGATCCTAAACTTTTATGCAGGCCTGAAGATTTTATAGTAACTGTAAATAGAATTGAAATTTCAAGAGGTGCCGGTTTCCTTGTTCCGATAACCGGAGATATACTTCTAATGCCCGGGTTGCCAAAAAATCCCGCAGCAGAAAATATTGATATAGATGAGGAAGGAAACATAACGGGACTATTCTAATCACGAAAAACACAAAACTCAACTCGCAAACACCTAAATTCTAATTTTTAAAAATAGGACACAGATTAACACAGATTCACTGGATTTTCTATTTGTTGTTTTTAGTTATCCGTCCTCTGTCTCTGGTCGTTTTCAGAGCTAATACTGCCACAGAAATCCCACAGTTTTTTATCCGAAGAGAAACTGCTTAAGCTCGAAAGTATGAGGTAAAACTATTTATTTCAGGTCCACAAGAGTAAAGGTTTCCCACACTCCAATTTTTTTTCGGTTTGCTAGAACCTCCCGACCACCACCACCTTCTGCACAGATATAATTACCATTCTTTGCGCGCAAAGCAATTTTATTCTTTCCTTTTTTCACCATTAAAAAAGTTTCACTGTCTTTGATCCGATGCTGATCTGCTCTGAGTTTTCCTCCACCTCTGACGCGAACGAACTTTCTATTACAAGCCATTAAAGCAACATTATTCTTTTCTAGTTTTACCAGATCAAACGTCTCCCATTCTCTCGCCCAGTCGCGATCGGCGATCAAATCTTTTGCTCCGCCACCTTCTGCACAAACATATTTACCATTATGTGTCCGCAGCGCAATCGTCTGACGTCCGGGCGTGTAATTTGCTGTTGCCTCTATATCCGCTAAGTGTATCATTTTAAGACTCGCAATACTTTGATTCTTTATAATAATCTCGCGGTATTGTGGTTCTTTATTCTTTAGTGCATCTGAGGTTAAAAGCAAGGGACTTAGATTTCTTAAAAGAGCCTGTCGTAGTATCAGTGCAAGTACCTTTTCCGTAGGCGGGAAATATCTCGTTGCATAGTCATCAATAAAATAATAATATAGCCTTGAATTGATTGGTGGATGTTTCTTTATTCTGAATTCGTGCACTTTGTGCGTATGTCCGGAGAGAACAATTATCGGCTTATTGGTTATCTTACTCGTTATATCAGCAATGGTATTCATCAATTCAAGAACTTTCCCGTCTGCACCAAAAAAACTCAAACAATACCTGCCACCCCATTTGAACATTCCATTTTTCCATGGAATTTTAGGTTTAACAGGCGGCATATTTGGATTTTCCAGTGGTTTGACCGACGGTACAAAATACCCTGCATCACTCGCCACTTTGTTAAAATCAAATTTAAATAATCCTTGGCATTGAGCATACAACCAATTATGGGCTTTCTTAAATATCTCTGATGTATATTTTTTCAGAGTATTCTCGTATATACATTCAATACCTTCTGTTGCTGCCTTTTCCATTCCGATCAACGGTGCATGGGTGAGGATAAATATCATTTTTTCTCCATTACCCTTAAGCGCTTTTTTTACCATTCTGAGATGTTCGCTTGTTATACCGCGACTGTGCGGACCTCCTTCTGTTAAATCTCTATAATGTTTTTTCGTCGGATTTTTAAGCTCGTTTTTGCTCGGATAAAGATCGTAACCTGTGTTTAAACACAAAAAATGATGGTTTCCCAGTCTAAATTCAAAATCCAAATCATAGTTAACCGTCCTTAGATATTGTGATAAAATCCATGATTTGGGTTTAATAAGCCAAAAGCACTTGTCCGCTGCAAAGTCCACAAGACTTGCTCTCCAGGCTTTTAAATAATTCAATTCATCTGATCCTAGATTTCCCTTTTTACGAATGATTTCTTTAAATGTATTTCGTATGCTGAGTGAGTCAGGGCAATTATAATACATAGGACCTGTCGGACCCGATCTCCCTATCCACCAATGGTTTTTCCCTTTTATTCTTGGAAAAGCCCAGAAATCGTATTCCCGTGCATAGTATTCTTTTTCTTCCTGCGTCATATCCTTGAAAAAGCTCGAATACTCTTCTCTCTCTCTTATTCCCTTTGTATATGGTAATAAATCTGCTGCGCTGGATCCGATTAAGAAATTTAATAATATCTCGTTCGCATAATATTCATGATTACCCAGGACGGTAAATATGGGACAGCGCAAACCTCCTCCTTTTTCATTTTGTGATCCGAGAATTATTTCCCGAAATTTCTCTATATTCGAATAACCCCACGTTGAACCGGTTGCATCTTTTCTCCTATCCTTGGCTTTACCATGCTGCCCGCATAGATACCATCCATTCCAATATCCATCGAAATAATAATCTGTTATATCGCCTGTTAATACAACAATCACGTTCTCCCCTTTACTGACCCTCTCGTTTGCTTTCTTTATGAATACCCGCAGGTGATCATTAAAGTTTACGTATTTTTCTTCAATTACCTTGCACTCCTTTTTATTACGTACCTGGCAAAGCAATTCCGGGATGATGTCATTCCTGCGGGCAATGTGAGTATCTGTGATGTGCAGAATAGTCAGGTCCTTCGAATTCTTCATTGTTTCGTGGACGTAAAGTGCATGCGAATTCATCTTTCCATGCCTTTGCCATCCTATATTAAGTAATGTTGGCCAGCCAAACTTTTTCTTAAGTTTTTTAATGTCTTGTTTGGTAATACCTACCTCTGCCTTCATCTCATATCTGAAACCGTTAAGATATTGCTGTTGAGCAGAAGTCTGAGCATGTCTAACAGCAGAATAGTTAGCTTTGTAAGAAGGGTGACGAAAATAGCTATGTACGCGGTATGTTTTAAGCGGAATTATGAAATTACCCCAGTAAATACTCGGGGGGTACGCTTTGAGATTACTCTTTACTGTCTTAGTATCGGTATAAATCACTTTTTTTTCACTCTCGTTCCATGGATGTTTCTCACAGGCAATGGTTATCTCAAACCGCTCAAGCTCGTTAGGCGCCAGAATCAAAGGGGTCCCAAGGTTTGGCCGAGCTATGACTAAACGTGACATTTTATTCCTCCTTATTATCCCTCTTTTATACTTAATATAAACTTCAAGCCGCTAAAACTTTTTCGTAATTAACTGCGGTATTTGAATCGAAAGGGATAATTAGTCCGATTCAAATACCGCGGTTTTTCTGTGAATTTCGATTAGTGTTTACTCTTTTTCAGCTGGCTCTTCGGTCTCCTCAGGCTCTTCGGCTTTTCCCTCCATAGCTTCCTCAGCCTCTTCTTCTCCCTGTGCTGCCTGTATCTCAAATTCAGCCTTCCCTAATACATCTCCGCCTTCCGTAACGATTTCAACATGCCCTTTACCTAAACTCATGCCAATCGTTTTTGAACTCCAGGTTCGCCAGGATGCAGATTTTATCGGTAGATTTACACTCGCTAACTGAGTATCGCCCATATACCATACATGATTTACTGATGTAGTATCTTCTGCGCCCGTAATTTTAGTAAAACAGTATATTTTTTCTAAATCATTAGAAAAAACAGTACCAACTCCTGAAGGCTGTCTGTCCTCAATAGCATTACAAATCGCGATTTCTTCCAAATTCAATTCTGGCTCTTCCGCCACAACTGCACTCGTATCTTCCATTGGTTCTTCCATCGGTTCCTCGGCTGCCTCTTCCTGTGCAAAACAAATACCTGAAAAGATCAGGACACTCAACAATACAAATAAGGTTTTCTTAAACATATTACCCTCCTGTTTCCTTTGTTTAACATAATCGAAACCTATAATTAATAATCAAAAACCCACACTTTATAAAGCAAATTAAATCAACTCAAGGGGTTAACATGGGCAACTCAATTTATGGATTTGGTACACTCCTTACTATGGGCGTAGAAAGCGAGTATATATTATAAGCAAAGTTAATTATATTATATATACTTTTAAAGTAAAAATATATCTCTGAATAACGTTCTGCCTTTTTCATAATTTTGATTATAATAAAAAAACCGTCTTTTGTCAATCCGAAAAACCACGCTACCCCGAACTGAACCACAGAGGACACGAGAATTAATTGTGGTAAAAAAACACCGAGACCACAGAGAAAAGTTAGGGCTTAATTGTGTCAATTAAATAACTAGTATTAGCTTCTCTCTGTTTTTCTATCTCTGTCAGTATCTCAAGGGCGATTTCGTTCTCCGGATCCATCTTTAACACATAATTTACCTGCTTCATAGCCTCCTTAATCTGACCATTACTCAATAGAGCAACAGCTAAATAAATTCTGCTTTGTATAGACATTGGATTAACTTCAATAGCACGGCGGAACCAGGGTATTGCTTCTCTGAAACGTTTCCTTCTTGCAAAGTATAAACCCAACTTCACGGGAGGATCCTCTATGCCGGAATTAAGAGCCGCTTTCTGCAAATGTTGAAGGGCTTCAGTGTCGCGTCCGTTTATCTCTAACAAAAGGCAAAGATTGTATTGCGCTTCAGCATAAGCCGGTTCCAGATGTATCGCCTTCCTCAAGTATTTCTCAGCTGCCTGCATATTCCCTTGATTCATAAATTCTATTCCAAGCAGGTTGAGAGCCTCTACATTATCAGGATCGAGTTCCAGTACCCGTTTATAAATATTCATAGCAGATTGAATGGAACCAGGGGTTCTTTGAACAATCACCATCAAAGCTAGCGGATCTTCCCAGTATATATTAACAAGTTTCTGTATATAATTAGGCCATTCTTCATAAATACGACGCATCTTCCTGCAGCGTATATCGTCTGGCAACACGACATAAGCCTCGCGCAGCCTACCCAACAAAGCAAGGCGATTAACCTCAGCATAAAGATTTAGTTCTTCCCTCAATTGCCTTGCATCTGGGTCGGGACCTGTGTTAGTAAGGTATGGCCAAATATCTTCCATTAACTCTATAAGTTCAGCATCAATAAGCATTGGACCTCTTGAATAAGACGTTTCATAATGGGTATACGGAAGATTATCCGTATTTATCGGTCCCTTGCCGACCCAACGCCGCAGTTTATCCCCGGCGCATAAGAACGTGTTTAAAAATCCGGAAGGAGTATGCAAGCCGTATGGTCTTAGATCTTCACGAACCCTTTCTGCGTTAAGCCGTTCTCTTAGATTATCCAAATCTATCTTAAGCGGTGATGGCTTAGCAACAAGAAGTCCATATGAACTAAAAGTTGCCCTCTCTTCTACCCCATGGACAATCCACAGGCTAACGTTAGGAAATACCGACTGGAAGGTCCGTACTATTATCTTAAACTCAGCCGTACTAAGATTATGCATTGGTATCCATTGGACGAAAACCCCTTTGTCCGTCAAGTGTTCCCGTACAAGACGGTAAAATTCCTCCGTATAAAGAACCCAGCTGTCGCTTGATTTAGGATGGGTTGCGTCTGATACAATCACTTGCCACTTACGGCGAGACATAAGTAAATAATTTCTACCGTCATCTATTACCACCTTCGCGGTAGGATTTTCTAACAAATTATTGTTTTCCTCCTTAAGTAGTTTTGCGGCTTCTACTACGCTTTTTTCCATATCTACTATCGTGAGCGATTTAACCTCGGGTAAACAGGTTGTTGCTCCTGCGGCTATACCACCGCCAAAGCATATCATTAATACCTCATCTGGATGAGGATGAAGCATAGGACCCAGATCACCTATCATCTTAAAGCAAAGCTGAGTGGTATAGAGGAGAGGAACCTCGCTCACTCCGTTTATATAAACAGTTTTACAATTGTTTATTTTGTCACGCGTTACGATTGCAGTACCAGTCCTGCCTTCCCGGTAAAAAAGAATATCCGTGTGTTTGGATAGATAAAAACTTGTTGACATAAATACCCTCTGACAAAGATTTGAGGGTACTATAAAAAATACGACCAAAGCCAAAGTATAGATAACTGTTAATCTTACTTTAAGCCACTGTTTTTTCACCCTGCTATAGGTCAGTAAAAAAATACCAATGGCACCGCAGATTAAGGATACAAACAAAAAACTTCTCTGAACACCTAGTGTTGGTATAAGTACGAATACCGGCAAAAGCGAACCTACGACAGTGCCGGCTGTGTTTATCGCGTAGAGTTCTCCTATGTTTCGTCCCAGAGTCTGTAAACTACGTCCAAATATGGAGCACAAAAGAGGAAAAGCTATTCCCATCAAAACTGTCGGTACAAACATAACAACAAAAGCCATAATCCTGAAGTCTACTGAGGGAGGAGAACCTGCGGTAAAGACATATGCACTCATCACGAATGTTGCCGGAATCGAAAAAGCCAACAATATTTCAAGTAAACCAAGTACCTTTCTGGGATGTTTGATTTTAACAGCAAACAGCCTATAGATCAAACTACCTATCCCTACACCCAACAAATATATAGACAATAAAACAGGAAACACATAAGCTACACTCGCCAGAAAAGAGAGATAACGCATCCACAGAATTTCAGATGCCAGACCTACAACACCGTTAAAGAAAGCCACAACAAGGAAAAACCAACCGGGGACTTCATACTCCAGATGCATAACTTTTCTCTCTTCCAGAAACGACTTAGTTTTATCTGTATCGGTTAAAGCCAAATTCGACAAAACATTTATAGGCTTCCAAAGAACTAAGACCACAATAGCTAATACAATATAAATGCCTACAGCTACAAGGTTCATATTGTTGAGACCAAGCGTATCTATCATCCAAATCCCGGCCGCAAAACAACCGAAGGCGGCACCAAGAGTGTTGAGGGCATACAGCATACCAATATTCAACCCAATATGTTCCCTGGATGCGGTTAACATCCGTACCAATAGCGGCAGCGTTATACCCATCATAAAAGATGGTATGCCAAGGATGGCAAAAGACAGTATAAACCGCGTTATCATGCTTATCAATAAATAATCGGTCGTCAAAAAAGCCAATGTGGGAACCACCGCTCTCAACCAATCAAGCATCAAGGGAATAAAAAGTGCCCATATCGCAATAAACCCGAGAATTATAGCATAAATTCCTACCCTGTTTTTATTGCGATCCGCAAGCCGTCCGCCAAATATCCCTCCCAGACCAATCCCTGCCATGTAGGCAGAGAGTACTATACTGATGGCATAAGAGCTATTGCCGAAAACCGTCACAAACTGCCTGCTCCATAGTATTTCAAAAACAAGTGAAGCAAAACCCGAAAAAAAGAAACAAGTATATATTATTGCGCGTATCCATAAAAAGTCAAATCTTTTATCTTTCACCTTGACTAAATTCATTTGAAAAAAAATACCGACATAATCATATATGTCAAGCATGAAAACATAACGAAGAAAAACGCAAAGGAGACTAATATTAAGAAAGACCGATGACCGCAGACGGCAGACCGTAAAACCAAGAGCTTGAAACTACGAACCAAAACGCAACTATTAGACTCTACACACGATAGGCATTGACATTTTTTATATACATCTTAGAATCCAATAACGAAAAGGAGTTTAAATTGATTGAAAAATTCGAATATACGACTATTTTAGGATGGTCACTAAGCAGGTGTGAAACTTTTAAAATGTGTCAAAGACAATACTTCTACGCGTATTATCCAAAATTCGACCCCGAATATTCAGAATATAAAATAAAAGAGCTTAAAAGCCTCACCTCGATACCTCTAGCTATTGGAATAATTACACACGATGTTATAGCTAAACTGCTTGAAAGATTAATAAAATCCGAAAGCGCAGTTAACCGTAAACGGTTTAATGACTTCGTAAAAAGGGAAACGGAAAAATATTGTAAGAGAAACAAATTTTCTGAAGTTCACTACCAAGAAGTCGAAAAAATAAATACCGAAGAAATTTTTTCCTCGGTAGAGAAGAATCTTAAAAACCTCCTGGATAGTGAGCGATTCAAATGGATAAAAGAGAAAGCAATTAGGAACAAACATAAATGGATTATCGAACCTCTGGGATACGGAGAATTTCGTCTCGAAGGTATAAAAACATATTGCAAAGTCGATTTTCTCTTCCCTTTTGACGAAAAAACTTACATAATCGACTGGAAAACAGGTAAAGAAGATAGAAATAAGCACGATAAACAATTAATGGGATATGTCTGCTGGGCGTCATACCACTTTAAAAACAAACCGGAAAACTATATTGCAATCTCAGCATATCTCGACCCCACTTACAGAGAAAAAGAACTGCAGTTTAAAAGCTATCAAGTAGAAAACTTCATACATACGGTTCAAAAAGAAACCGAAGAGATGTATTCATTTTGTGAGGATGTTTCGAAAAATGTTCCGATAGTAAAAGAAAATTTCAAAAAGACCACGAAAGAAAAAATTTGCAATTATTGTAACTTTCGGGAAATTTGTTTACAAAATTAGTCCAAAGTCCAAGGCCCAAAGTCAAAATAAAAAAAGAATTGAACCACAAAGATCACAGAGAACACAAAGCCCATCACACACCAATTTTTGTTGTTTTAACTAGGAACTAAGAACCACGAACTACGAACTTACTTTCTACCCTCTACCATCTTAATTTCACCTCCACAGAATCAACCATTTCTTCGTAACGAATTATAATATTAAGTATTGAATCACTCTCTGTAGGTTCCGGGATTATTTCACTAATTTTTAATTCAACATTCCCATCTTCGTCGGTATGATACAATTTTTCGAAGTTTGTATTTTCCAACATAATCTTCACCTTTTCATCAGACAACAATACTCTATCAACACACAAAGTGTCTAAACGGACATGCGCTGGAATCACTTTTATGGACCGAACATATTGAGGAAGACCATCCATCATTAGAGAAAAACCTGCAATGCCTACGGGAACAAGGCCAACGACCCAAACCGGAAGTTCACCCCTAGGAGAATCATAACTAGCCGCACATCCTGCCAAACAACAAGAACCTACAATAGCACAACCTCCAATAACCTCAAAAAAGCCCAAAAAGAAATTCTGTTCTATCCTACCATCTCCCCTTTCATACCCACGCATATAAACTTCTTTTAATTTTAAAGAATCTCTGACCTCAATAAGGTCATTGATTTGAAAGTTCAAAGAAAAACTCTCATCACTTTGCGCAATGATCTCGGTACGCAAATCTTTCCA
>Ga0307437_1001434_pt1 | contig 15926 bp, 17 predicted proteins | sample SalMarWE160390MG_FD_202146 | JGI IMG/M metagenome (GOLD analysis project Ga0307437, IMG submission 202146) | Salt marsh sediment microbial communities from the Plum Island Ecosystem LTER, Massachusetts, United States - WE1603-90 | ecosystem: Environmental > Aquatic > Marine > Intertidal zone >...
CGAGGACTATCTCCGGCTCAAAATCCTTACGTGTATGCTCAAAGAGATATAAATGTACCCACTCGACTACGCGAAGAGCCACTATACATAAAGAGAACAATCTCATGTCATCCATCACCCCTTTCTGCATTTAATTGCTTCTCGGCACCTGTCAAGGCATGGTCGCAAAAAGGCCTCCAGAGGGCATACATGCCCCTTGAAGGCTCTATAAGTGTACCTTCTAGAAGCCTCTCCTTCTCATTCCCCCCCTCCTGAAGGTTAGCGACAATATTGTTGTATAATCTCAGGCTTTTTCAGGTTACACTGGTGCACCCTAGTTAAAAGTTTAGCCCTTGTCAAGCATAATTTTGGAAACCTCTTACATTGATATTAGCACATAAGGTAAAAAGAAGGCTGTGACGGATGTGGAAGGGGGGATAAAAGGGATGTTGTTCCCCTTTTATTTCTGCTGGAGGAGTTTTATTTCCTTTAAGGCAAAATCATCGTGGTTACCGCCCTTGGGATCTTTTGCTATGACGATGAGCTTGTTAAGCCCTGGGCGCAATACGTGTGAGGGGAGGGGTATCATGATGGTTCTAAATGTTCTATCTTCTTCCTGATATATATAATTGTTTAGGTTATCGACATAATTCCCGTTGACATATAATTTATTGGTATAGAAACCATTGTGGTAGTCTTCACTTTCATTGTCGTTGCGCACAGCAACCATTCCTGCTACCCGCAAGGAGAGGGTATTTTTACTCCCTACTGATCCTAAGGTAAATTCCTTTTGATACTCCAGACCGACCCCCTTATTATCCCCTATGTAACTCATCTCTGTGTCAATCACGATAGTTCTCGTCGCTTCCTCTAAGCTGGATAGAAAGGCTGTATCGCACTGTTCACTCTGGGGGGTAGCTTGGGAAAGGCTTGATAGTAAACGAAAAAATAGCCGGGGGGTAACTGGGAAAAGGGCTGATATTAAAAGGAAAATTATGCAGTAACTGAAGCCCTTCCTCATCATTACTCCTTTTTAGAGGGGAAAACTGCATAAAGTTTATAATAATTTGACGAAAAGGTCAAGCTTTTTTGTATAAAGAAGAAGTTGACATCGATGCTTCCCTTATGGTTAACTAATACTTTACGATCCTTTGAATAATTTTTATTGTCAATGGTTGCAATTAGGGAACGATATAAGGATGTCAAGGAGATCTTGGTTAAAGGGTCTAACTGGGTAGGGGATACCATTATATCGTTCCCTGCTGTTTACGCCTTACGCCGTCTCTTTCCACAAGCCCATATCTCTGTCTTGGCCAAGTCCCATCTCGCCGAGCTCTGGGAGGCCAATCCAGCAATCGATGGGGTGATACCCTACGAGATGCCCACAGGCGCGGGAAGGATCTTTGGCGAGCTGAGGCTAGCTCGACGTATGAGAAAGAAAGAGGTAGACCTCGCTGTCCTCTTTCCCCGATCCTTCAGTTCAGCCTGGATGGTTTTCTTGGGGGGTATCCCCCGTCGCGTTGGTTATAAAGGTGAGGGAAGAGATTGGCTGTTGACCGAGAGGATCGACCGCACAAACGAACTCTTGCGACGGCACCGCATGTACTATTATCTTCATCTTATAGAGCGCTTGGGCCGTTGTCCATCTCCCCTTTTGCCCTCATTGTCCCTCAACGGGAAGATAGAAAGGTGGGCCACGAGATTCCTGACGCATAATGGTCTGAGAGGAAAGGTGCTGATCGGCTTTAATCCCGGTGCCACCTATGGGGAGGCCAAGTGTTGGCCACCTGAGCGCTTTGTAGAATTGGGAAGGAGATTGAGAGAGGATTATGATGTCTCGATCCTTATCTTTGGCTCCTCTCGCCTCAAAGAAAAGGCGTTGAATGCCACCATTGCTGAGGGGATTGGTGAGGGATGCCTCAATCTGTCAGGTCAGACCTCGTTATTGGAGTTGGCATCTCTCCTACGACAGTGTCCTCTGTTGGTTACCAATGACACGGGTACCATGCACGTGGCGGCGGCGGTGGGCACACGAGTGGTGGCCATATTTGGCCCCACCGATCCACGAACGACAGCTCCACTGGGGAAGGGACATGTAGTCATCCGCAAGGAAGTTTCCTGCAGCCCCTGTCTTAAAAGGATATGTCCTGAAGATCATCGATGTATGGATTTGATAGAGGTAGAAGAGGTGTATAATGCGACAGGTGCGCAACTCAAGAGGAGAACTTCATCAATACAAGGATAATGGAGAAAATATCAGTTTACGTCCTTACCTTTAATAACGAGAGGACCATTGAACGGTGTCTGAGAAGCCTGCGGTGGGCCGATGAGTTGGTGATAGTGGATTCTGACAGTACCGATAACACGCTTAAGATATGTCGTCGGTTTACTGACCACGTCTATCAGCGGAAGTGGACGAACCATCAAGAGCAATATCAGTATGCCGCCGATCTAACGACCAACCACTGGGTGATGTTCGTCGATGCCGATGAAGAGGTCCCCCCGGAATTGGCGCAGGAGATACGAGAGGAATTGAAGGCCAACAACGGTCAGTGGGATGGCTACATCGTCCATCGACGAACCTGTTACCTGGGGCGGTGGATAAAATACGGTGGATGGTATCCTGATTATGAAATTAGGCTCTATGATCGAAACAAAGGGAGGTGGAAAGGTGGGCTCCATGCCAAAGTAACGGTGGACGGGCGGATCAAAACCATGAAGAACCAGTATTACCATTACACCTATAGAGATATCTCCGATCAGATCCAGACCATCGATCAATACTCTCAAACCGCTGCCGAGGACATGCTCCGAGATGGGAAGAAATTCAGCTTTTTTCATATGTTGCTGAACCCCCTCTTTCGCTTTATCAAGGAGTATATCTTTAAGAGGGGTTTCTTGGATGGAATACCCGGTCTGGTAATCATCGTTTCCACTATGTTCTATGTATTCATCAAACATGCTAAGCTTTGGGAACGACAGAAGGGGTTGCGGGAGGATGATGGGGCATAAAGAGAAATTTAAAGGGAAACGAGTGTTGATCACCGGTGGGCTGGGTTTTATCGGAAGCAACCTGGCCATTCGGCTTGTGGGGCAGGGGGCTGTGGTCACGCTGATGGATAACATGATGCCCCGTCAAGGGGGTAATCTGTTCAACATCTCCCCCATTGCCGATAAGGTCCACGTAAACTTCAGCGACGTGAGGGATCAGCTCTCCATGGATCACCTGGTGCAGGGACAAGACTATATCTTCCATCTGGCTGGGCAGGTGAACCACGTGGAGAGCGTGCGCAATCCCATCCAGGATCTCGATATAAACTGCCGGGGCACCTTGGTCTTGTTAGAGGCATGCAGGCGGTTCAACAGGGCGACCACACTCGTCTTTTCAGGTACGAGAGGTGAGTATGGGACCAGCGTCCATTTGCCCGTGGATGAGAACCATCCCACTAATCCCAAGGGGATATACGCCGTGACCAACTTGTCTGCGGAGAAAATGATCCTCGTCTATCACGACATCCATAAGATCCAAGGGGTTTGTCTCAGGATCACCAATACCTATGGGGAGCGTCACCAGATGCAGCACGATGAGTTTGGTGTCCTAAATTGGTTCATCCGTAAGGCCATGGATGATGAGGTCATACCGGTCTTTGGAGATGGGATGATCTTGCGGGATTTTCTGTACGTAGAAGACGTGGTAGATTGTTTTTTAATGGTGGCCCCCTGCCCCCAGGCATATGGCGAGGTATTCAACGTGGGCACGGGGGTTCCCATCAATTTCATCGATCTGGCCAAGAAGATCGTAGATATCGCGGGCAGTGGCAGTGTGGACCTTGCCGAATTTACCCCGGAACGGAAAGAAGTGGAGCCGGGAGACTACTACACGGATATTGCCAAAATCAAAAGAGTGGTGGGTTGGGAGCCCAAGACCTCCCTGGATGAGGGGATCGACAGGACCATAGCGTTTTATCGACAATACAAGGACCAGTATTGGAAGGGCCCTGCTCAATGAAGATCCTCCACCTCTTCTCCGATTGGAAGTGGACTGGGCCGGCCGAGCCGGTGGTAAACCTCTGCTATGCCCTCCAGCAGAGGGGGCATGAGGTGGTCCTGGCCTATCGGCGCCCCCCCATCGTGGTCGCGGAGAGTATGGAGAAAGGGGTGAGAGAGAAAGCCCTCAAGGGGGTTGATAGCTTTCACCTCGCACCGATTGCCAAACCTCATCACATAGTGCGCCTGAGAGGCATCATTGCCGACATTATGGGTATCGCGCGCTATATTGATCAGGAACGATTTGATATCGTCAATTTCCATAACTCCCATGATCATATCGTGGGGGGATTAGCGGTGAGGGCTTCCAAGCGGCGTCCTCCCGCAGTTCGGATGGATCATAAAACGGATTCCCTGAAGGCGGATCCCATCAGCAGATGGTTTTTCAAGAGATATACCGATGGCCTCATTACCTTTTCTGATAGGAATAGGGAGAGGTTAGTACGAGACGTGGCCTTTTCTCCTGAGAAGGTGACCAAAGTGACCACGGCTGTTGATCTCCATAAATTCAATCCTCAGAGGGGCTATAAGGATATGCGACCCGTTTTTGGGATACCCCCCTCATCTCCCGTCGTGGGGATCGTGGCCAGGTTTCAGAGATACAGAAGGACCGATATCCTCTTGGAGGCCATCTCGCTCCTCATCAGAGATGTCCCGCACGTGAGACTCCTGCTGGTAGGACGAAGTAGCCAGATGAAAGAGAGCGTTATTGAGCCCATGGAGCGATTGGGCATCTCTTCTCATGTAATCCTTGCCGGTTATCGACAGGATGACTATGTCGATACCCTTGCGTGTATGGATGTTTTTGTTTTGCTCACTCCTGGTTCTGATGGGACGGCCCGTGCTTTGCGGGAGGCCATGGCTATGGGAAAACCTGTCCTGGTGAGCAAGAGGGGAATGCTGCCTGAGATAGTACAGGATGGAGTTCATGGATTTGTATTAGATGAGAAACCTGATATCTTTTGTCACGCCCTCTTGACCTTGATGAAGGATGAAAGATTACGACTGGCGATGGGTAATGCCTCTTATGAGAAGGCTGAGAGGGAATTTCGAATCGAGCGTCAGGCAGAGGAGGTAGAAGATTGTTACCTTCGACTTGCTGACACCAGAGTAGGGACATGAAGATCGCTGTAGGAATGAGGAATTTTTCCCCCGAAAAGGGAGGGGCTGAAAGATCGGTGGCCGAACTCATGGGTTTTTTATCCAGAGCTGGCCACGAAGTTCATATCTTTGCTCATCGATTTGGGATGTTTGAGGATTCCTTTGTCCTGCACCGCGTCCCAGCAATACCCTTTCCCAAGAGTTTGAAAGTCCTATCCTTTGCATGGTGGTGCTCCCGGCAGATGAAACAGGAGCACTGTGATGTCGTTTTCGGGGTAGGGAATACCTTAAGAGCAGACCTATTGCAGCCCAGAGGCGGTGTTCATTGGTCCTGGTTTTGGAAGAGTCTGAGAGCATACGATAGCCCATGGCTGTGGGGTATCAAGTTTTTGGGAAGGGTTTTGAGTCCAAAACAATGGGCAGAGGGGATAGTGGAGAATGCGCCCTATAGAAAGGCCCAGAAGATTGTGGCTATCTCCGAGATGGTGAAACGGGATATCATGGATTCCTATGCTATCCCCGAAGGGCGCGTTGATGTGCTGTATACCGGAATTGATATCCAGCGGTTTAAACCACGCACGGGGAAACTACGAAACGAGATCAGAAGACACCATGCCATTGCTCCCGAGGAGTTTGTCGTCCTCTTTTCAGCGCATAATTTCAGACTCAAAGGGCTGAAATATCTGATACGGGCCATAGCACAGGTAACAAGAGAAAAAAAGAGGGTCAAGCTCCTTGTCCTCGGAAGAGACAGAAAAGATCCGTACGAACGGTTGGCCCACAGATTGGGATGTAACGGGGAGGTCATGTTTGCGGGAGGGGTGAAGGAGCCGGAGAAGTATTACGCTGCCGCTGATATCCTGATTCACCCCACCTTCTATGATGCCTGCTCTCGGGTTGTGCTGGAGGCCCTGGCCAGTGGCCTTCCGGTGATAACGACGAGATATAATGGGGCTGGCGGGTTAATCTCCGAAGGGAAAGAGGGCTTTGTCATTGACGATCCTTCCGACATCAAGACACTGGCTGAAAAGATCGTGGTTCTCTCAGATCCCAGCCGTTTGAAGAAGGCCTCACAGGCCGCACGCCACGTGGCACAGCAGTATTCTCAACAGCGGTCCTACCAAACATTGTTGAAAATTTTACAAGAGTTGAGGTGACAAGATGGTGGATTGGAGCAAGATGATCAATTACCGTGATCAGATGCACAACAGATATCCCAATATATGTGACTTGAAGCTGATTAAGAGGCCCTTCAGGTTAGTGAAGAGTCACCTCCGTCCTGGCATGCTCATCCTTGATGTGGGTAAAGCGACACAAAGAAAGAGTCGGGAAAACATTAATATTCATCGGCTCATCGTGGAAGTGAGTGGGTAAAAAGCGAAGTATTAACCATCACAACTCATTGATAAATAACGATAATTCACATTATATTTTCATGCATGTGTGTTCCAAATAGAAGTGGAAAAGCCTCACTTCGTTTTTAGGGGCGATTCTTAACTAAATCTTGAAGCTTTAACCACGCCTGCTCCCCGCTGGAAGAGCGATGTGGTTTCCACCCAAGGAGGAAGTATCATAGAGCCGTTTCCAGGCGGTCCGCTTTTTGAGCCACTGCGAGAAAGCTAGGACTCCAGTATGGGCGTACGAGTGCAGGCCACTGGCTCGGGCGATACCGCCTGGGACCTCGAATCCAGAAAAGACGCGTCATTTCAAGGCCGCAGATCTCCAGCAGCCGCTTGAGGACCGTGGGACAGATCCAGCAAGTGTGCTCGGTGTGGACTTTTATCTGGTTGTACTTCAGAATTTTCAAGACCTGTTTGAACTTAAATGGATTGGGCGTTGTGATGAGGAGTTCACCATCGTCCTCGAGGTGGCGATGCATATTAGTGAGGAACAGACCCGGGTTGGGCAGGTGCTCGATGATGTCCCCCGCGATGATCACCTGGAACCGCCGTCCGAGATTCATGGTCTCAGCGTCATCGGCCTGTACGTTAAAGCCCTCTGCCTTCATAGCGACGATCGCAGCCTCATCGATGTCGACGCCCAGGATCTCCCCGGCCTCCTTGACTAGCGTGTGATGGAGGTGCTGGTATCGTAAGTGGCTGATTCCCCGCTTGGTGCCGCTACAGCCGAGGTCTAGCGCCGTCTTACCGCGCACCCGTTCTCTAAGGATGGAAAGGCGGTCATTGGTGACCGCGGTCGGGATGTCGGCCAATGGCCGGTACCTCTTATGAGACATGACTAATTCGTGAACGCTCCTCTGCCTCCGAATTTTTTTCGGCAAAAAAATAACGCGGTGGGCTAAGCGGCTACCCTATAACGTAGGGAGCGTAATTTCGCGGATGTTATGTGGTAGTTCCCTTCAGCAATTTGTTGGTGGTCGGTGCATCAGCGCGCAAGCCAGATATAAGGTCGAGTGGTATCACAGATTTATGTTTTTACATGTTTCGAGAAGCCGTTACCAAATCGCTGAAGCTTAGCCTACACCAGTGACGCCGCGCGCAGCCAGCGTCTACCTAATTATTAAATGGAACATTTAACTATTTACTTTGATAAAGTAAATTTATCATGGAGGTTAATTAATGTCAATTATAAATTTGTCCAATGCGCAGCTTGTGGGATCTCCCACCTTGTGTTAAACTTTAGAGCAGGTTAACCTCTCTTAGGTACAGAAGTGTTGTCAACAAGTGATTCTCATAAGAGTTGCTAACAAGAGCTTGCAAAAGGCCTTCAATCACGGAGATTGTATGTTAGATTGGAGTAGGCTTATCAATTACCGGGAACAGATCCATGAGCGGTATCCCCAGATATGGGACCTGAAGCTGATTAAGAGGCCCTTTAAGTTAGTGAAGAGTCACCTTCGTCCCGGGATGCGCATCCTTGATGTGGGTGCGAGTGATAGAAGGATGGAGAAGAGGGTGAAAGATGTTTACCCCGATATCCTGTACAAGAGCATGGACATTGATCGCCACGTCCCCCACGATTACTATTCGTTAGATGAAATAGACGAGCACTTTGATCTCATTATAGTGTTTGGGGTTATAGAGCATTTGGAGCTGGAACAAGGGGTAGAGATGTTAGGTCGGCTCAGAGAATTGCTTATTAAGGGAGGTAGGTTGATCATCAGCACGCCCAATGTCTATCACCCCAATGAATTTATGCAAACGGTTACCCACAAGACAGCCTATAGTTATGAGGAGTTGGGAGGGATTGTGCTCAGCCAGGGGTTTGAGGTACGGGGGATATATCGCGCCTTTAATACTTCTTTTCCAAAGTATTTCTTGAGGCTTACCCTTTTTTATCCCTTCCATAGGATTCTCAATGTTGATTTTACTAAATTTATTTTGATTTTTGCCCAAAAGAAAGGGCAAAAGTGAAGGTCCTTTTTTTAATTCAGGGTTGGGATGTAGCTGCCAGTCGTTATAGGGTTCTTCAATATCTCCCCTATTTAGAGAGAAATAGGGTACAATCGAAGGTGATCACCTATCCACAAGATATGAGGGGATATGTCAATATTTGTCGAGAGGCCGGAGATTACGATGTAATCTTTCTTCAGAGGAAGAGGATTAACCCACCATTTTTACAGGTTTTACGCCAGCGGGCCAAGAGGATGGTTTATGACTTTAACGATGCAGTGATGTACCGAAACAATAATGCATCTTCACCTTATTCAGCAACGCGTGAGAAGAGTTATGCCCGCACCGTAAAGGCCGCAGACCACGTCATCGCCGGTAATGCCTTCCTGAGAGACCAAGCTCGACACTATGCTGAGCAGGTGACCGTTATCCCAACGGCCATAGACATCAAACGATATACCCCCAAGCATTATACAAAGCGCACAAAGGTTACGATAGGCTGGATCGGCAGCAGTTCAACCCTTCCTTATGTAGAGCACTTGAAAGGGGTATTTAACGAATTGGGGAAGAGATACAAACATCTCGAATTAAAGATCATCGGTGACCGCTTCTTTGATTGCGATACAATTCCTGTTATTAAGAAGATGTGGAGTGCGAAAGAAGAGATAGCGGATCTGCAAAGCCTCGATATTGGAGTCATGCCCCTCTCTGATGATCTATGGTCGAGGGGAAAATGCGGCTTAAAGATCCTCCAATATTACGGGGTGGGTGTGCCGACCGTCTGCACTCCCGTAGGGGTCAACCGTGATGTCGTGCAGGATGGGATTAATGGTTTTTGGGCCATGAACCACGAAGAGTGGATGGAGAAGATTTCACGATTGGTTGAGGATTCATGTTTGCGTCAAGAGATGGGAATGAGGGGGAGGGAGTTGATAGAAAGGTCTTTTTCCGTGCACGCGTGTGGCCCGCAGTTATATAATATCATAGAGAAAGTAGCCCGACGGGGTGGTAAGGGTAGTGGATGATACGTGCTCAAAAGAAATATAGTGGAGGGCTCACGTGGTTCATTGCCGAGGGGGCCGATGCAAGTCTTCCTCCTTCCCTCTTAGATAATCCGATAACATTCCTGCAAAGACGCCCCCACAGATTGATAAAGGATTCTCTCGTGCGGACGGCGTTGATTATGCCCGGCCCGCGGGGAGATCTTTTTTTTAAGCGATATAAGATACGGGGGGTCACAGAGGAATTGAAGCACCTCGTGTTCCCTTCCAAGGCTCAGCGGGAGTGGAAGATGGCCCGTCTGGCACTGCACAGGGGAATTCCAACCCCGTGCCCCTTAGCTATGGCGGAGCGGCGCCGATGGAGGGTGTTGAGGGACGCCCTTTTTATTACCCAGGCCATATCCCCTTCTGTGCCTTTAATAGAAGTGCTACATGAAAAAGGTTATGAAGACCGTCTCTTTCGTGCCGCCCTGTTGATCAAGCAGATACATGAGGCCGGTTTGTTTCATCAGGATCTGCATGCAGGCAATATTCTGGTTAACCGTACAGATGAAGAGCTATACCTCATTGATCTTCACCGCTCCAGGGCCATGCGAAGAATATCCGAGCGGAGACGGCTTTGGAACCTCGCCCAATTTTATTATTCTGTTCGGGGCAGGTTGACGCCGGGGGCGAAAGAGGAGTTTTTGCGTCTTTATTATAATGGTAAGGAGGATGTATCTCAACAAGACATTGCAGGTGTTGTGAGGCGCATAGAAGGCATCGAGGATCGAATCCATCGGCGGCATATGAAGAGCAGAACGAAGAGGTGCCTCAAAAACAGCGGGGGTTTTTATGTTACCAAAGAGGACGGCTGGCGCATATCGGCAAGGAGGGGTTGGAAGGCCGAGGAGTTACTGGAGGCAGTACACGAGCACAAGGATATAGTGGTTGAGGGAAAGGAGGGACTGATCAAAGAGGACCGCCGCACAGCCATTACCCTTTTTGATTGTATGAAAAAAAGGATTTGTGTGAAGGAGTATCGCTCTGAAGGGGCTTTATCGCGCTTCAAGGACCTTTTCAGAAGGTCAAAGGCCTGGAAGGGATGGCTCATGGGTAACGGGTTGGTGGTGAGGGGCATCGCAGGCATCACGCCCCTGGCCCTCGTGGAGCGCAGAAGGTGGGGGTTATGCCAGGAGGCCTTTCTCCTTATGGAATCCTCCCCCGATTATAGAGAGCTCAGGAGTTATATCAAAGAGACCTTTGGAGATCCCCATCTTCACACGAAAAAAAAGAAGGCCTTTATCAAGGCACTAGCGGCCTTCCTGGCCGGCCTCTATAATTTGAACATAGTGCATAGGGATCTCAAGATCAGCAATATTTTGGTGAGAGAAAATGGGAACGGATGGTATTTTGCCCTCACGGATTGGGAGGACATCGGACTGGATAAAGAGATCTCAGGGAAGAGACTGATCAAAGGATTGGTTCAGATGAATACCTCTACACCCCTTTATATACGCTTACAGGACAGATTAAGATTTCTCAAGGCGTATTTTGCCTTGATCGAGAGGGCCGACACCGGTGCGGTTTCTAGAGCAGTGGTGAAGGAGAGTGAAAAGAGGGGCTGGGCCGCTCCTATCTAAAAAGGAGTTGTGACGTCTTCCTGATGCTCTCGATACCCTTAATCTCATGGGGCGAAAGGGGGAGCAGGGTTAGGTTCAGGCGCTCGCCATATGCCTCGGAGAGTACGGTGATATAGTGGGCTTGCATTTCCTTCCTCATTCGGTGAAAGTCGCAATCCGCATTCTCGATGACATAGTTAATGATCAGGTGGTTGGCGGCAAGGCCGTGGGCATCGAAGTCTTGGATGATGCGCTCCGTCTGTTTGACCCCCAGGGCCTCCGCAATGGTGACCACGATGTATTCCGTGAGGCGCGCATCTCTGATAAACGCGGCGATTTCATTGGAGAGTGCCTGCCATCCTGAAATGATTTCCATGAGGGATTTTTTCCCTTTTTTCAGCTTCACCGCTTCCTTGGCCCGTTCCAGATAGCTGTAGAGATTGAGGTAGAATTTCGTCGCCCCCTCAAGGTGCCGGAGGAAGATCTCAGGGAGATGAAGCAGGCGCAGGGTGTGTCCCGCCGGGGCGGTGTCCCATACCACGAGATCGTATCTCCCCTCTCGCACCAATTCCATGATGTAATAGAGCATGTATTCTTCTTCTATTCCCGGCGCACCTCCCACATAGTCCAGGACGAAGTTATAATCGAGGTCGGCAAACGAGGATACTACCTCATAGATCTCGGGGCCGAAACGATCCTTCCACTTTTCCCGAACGATCTCAGAGGAGATTTCCAAGGCGGTGAGCGTGGAGATATGAGGGATGGGGGTCTCTCGGGCACCGACAGCGGTCTCAAAGATATCCGAGAGGGACGGTGTAGGATCACTGGACAGAATGAGAGTTCTCTTCCCTGATTCGGCCATGTGCAAGGCGATGGAGGCCGCACAGGTGGTTTTCCCCACTCCACCTTTTCCCCCCACCAGGAGCAGCTTTTTTGATCCCTTCTCCAAATCGGAGAGTGCTTTTTTCTCTGTATTCATATCAGTGATCTTAGGGGATCCCGCCGACCAAGGTCTCGGTGGTTTGGACCCCTTGCAAACCGCGAATCTGATTGATGACCATCCGCGAGAGATCAGGTATGTTTTTGGCCTCTACCTGCACCACCACGTCCCAGCGACCGAAGACCAGATCGGTCTCTTGGACCCCCGGCAGGGCGCCGATCTGAGAGATGGTGTTGGCCTCCAGTCCGGGAACGAGACTAACCAAGATATAGGCCTTCATCATGTTCTCCCCCCCCTTTTCCTGCGTATTCACCTATGAGAGACCTCTGAGCCTGGCCTCCCTCCTTGCCTTCAGCTCTTCTACCACGTTATACGCATAGTTCGTATCTCCATACCCCTCACCGAGGTCTACCGCGTCTTTGGTGAGACCGTGAAAATCGCTCCCCCCTGTGGCAACGAGCCCGTGTTGCTGTGCCAGGGTTCGGTAGAATTTCTTCTGACCTTTAGAATGTTCTGGGTTGTATACCTCCATCCCGTCCAATCCCTTTTCTTTTAGCTCGCCGATCAAGGCACCGAAATCCGCTGGATCGGGTCGGTTGAGGGTGAAGGGGTGAGCCAGGACCGCTAGCCCCTGCGCCTGGTGGATGATCGTGATGGCCTCTTCCTGGGAGAATCTAAACTTCTCCACATAGGCAGGTCCTCCCTTGCCAAGGTAGCGATCGAAGGCATCTTGGATGTTCTGCACGTAGCCCTTTTTGACCATCGTGTGAGCAAAGTGAGGGCGACCTATCTGTCCGTGTTCGGGGGTTTCTTTAAGCTCCGAGAGTTCTATCTCGATCCCCAATCCCCGAAGCTTCTCGATCATTCTGAGGTTTCGCTCAGCCCGGGCCTGCTGGAGGACCATGAGTTCGTCCAGCAGCCCTGTACAGGTAGGGTCAATATAGTATCCCAACACGTGCATGGTGCCTTTGGGAAAATCCACGCTCAATTCCACCCCGGGGATTACCTCTAATCCCTGTTTCTTTCCCTCTCCTATTCCCTCGTGTAACCCCTCTATGGTGTCATGGTCGGTGATAGCTATGGCCCGAAGCCCCTTTTCCTTGGCATATCTGACCACCTCGGCAGGGCTCATGGTCCCATCGGAAGCGGTGGTGTGGACGTGGAGATCGACTTCCGTCACAGGTGCAGCCACGATTGCACGACCTCTCTGAGCCCCACGGCGTGGGTGGGGAAGGGGATAGGGGTGAAGGCGGTAAAGAAGATGACAAAGGCGAGGCCCCCGACAACCTTTCTGCGCCACCCCAGGGGGGTATCGTCGTCGAGGGGAGGAGGATGTCGGTAACCGATAAAGAGCAACAGGATCACCAACAAGAGCCATCCGAGGTTGTAGATGAGACAGATGAAGGTGATCCCCACGAGGGTAAGGCGAAAAATGACCTTGCTGTGGGGACCGAAGAGGGCGTAGATGATGTGCCCTCCATCGAGTTGTCCCGCTGGTAAGAGATTGAGGGCGGTGATGAAGAGTCCCACCCATCCAGCATAGGCGATGGGATGTAGCACAACATCGGTACCTGGCGGGAGATTTCCCAGAACTATCCTCTGCAGGAGCGAGAGCAGGGGGGAATTCCCCAATGACATGGTCCCCGCTGCGAGCTGGGATACATCTGCAACCTCAGATAAGAGGAACCCCACCACCACTGCCGGAATGGCCAGTGCAAGACCGAACAGGGGTCCCCATGACCCGATGTCGAAGAGGGCCTTGCGGTGTGGTATGGGTCCTTTCGTCCTGATGAGAGCCCCGAGGGTACCAAACGGGGGGAGGGGGAAGGGAATAAAATAGGGGAGCGAGGAAGGCACCCCGTATTTGCGGCTCGCAAGATAATGTCCTGTCTCATGGGCTACGAGAATAGAGAGGATGGATAGGGAGTAGATGTAGCCACCGATGAGGAGGGTAGAGCCGACGGTCAACACAAAGAGGATCAGATTGAGCCAAAAAGGTCTCATGGGATGAGTTGTTGTGCTATCTCTTCCTTTTGTGGCGGTCTCTGGAGAGCTGTTTTTTGTGTTTGTGCTTTCTCATCTTTTTTCGCCTCTTTTTCGTCACCGTTCCCATATTCAATCTCCTTTAGCGGTTACTGCTTCTATCCATTGCAAATAGGCTGCATCACCCTGCTCCAATTGTACGGCGGTGATCTCCGGAACTTCATAGCTATGGAGCTCTCTGATGCGGCTCCGTATTCTCTCAAAGAGGGCCTCCCTACTCTTGATCATGATGAGCGTTTCCCTCTCGTCCCGGATTTCTCCCTTCCATCGGTAGATGGAGCGGATCTGAGGTATGATGTTTGCGCAGGCGGCCAGTCCCTCCTCCACCAAGGCCCTGCCTATAGTAGCTGCCTCCTGGTCAGAGGCAGCGGTGACAAAAATGATTACAAAACCCTGCGCCACCCTGTTCCTCACGCGCGATCTCAATCACCATGAGATCCCTCTGAACCCTCGATCAAAAAGAAGCCACCGTTCTTAGGATATCACGGGGGAGTCTTTGATTGCCCATATATATCATGTTGCCGCGCACTATGACACGGCACAAAAGAAGAATAAAAACCTACAACAACAGAAGGGGCTTGTCAAGGGGAACTCGTTTGGCAATAAGGCAAAAGCCGCTCTTTTTGAAGGAGGACCTTTCAGAAGAAGATGCCCCAGCGGGGGATACACGTCATGGAGTTGTTTGGTTCGATGAAAGAGTAAGGGATTTTTAAGGGAGATCTTCTCGGTTTTCCCCTGTCTTTTTCTCTTGCAACCCCTCTCGGAGTTCAGCGATGATTGCGGAGGCCTTTTCCTCTACTGCTTCAGGCACCATGACCGCTGCCCACCCCTTTTGGGGGATGAAGATTCCATCATAGGCGGTATCGTGATATGAACGGATCATACAGGGGATTCCCTCCTGCTGGAGGGTGTGGGCGATGAGATCGGCCTCAAACTTATTTTCGGCCACCGTGATCTTTTTGAAGTTCTCTTCCGTCATGGTCTCCCCTTCTGATGTAGGATGATACCATCGGATAATCCCCTGGTCAAGGATATCCTCCACAGCGCCGCCCCCTCCCCCGTGCCCCCCCCCTTGATTGTATCTTGCATTAGCGATACTATACTATATTGAAGAGAGGAAACAGATGGGCGTGCACAGGCTTTCTCGGAGGGAATTTTTAGCGACCTGCGGCAAAGGGTTCTTTTCCCTTGCCCTTACCTCCTCGCCCCTTTTCGTGAAGGGAGCGGCCTATCCTTCTGAAAAATCCAAGCTGGAGAGTAGCTGGGGACTGGTGGAGACAAAGCTCTCCCCCTATTATAAGCCCCTCGCAGGCACAGAAGTCCAGTGTCTCCTCTGCCCCAGGGAGTGCGAGATCTCCTCAGGCGGGAGGGGGTATTGTGAGGTGAGGGAAAACAGGCAGGGGAAACTCTACAGCCTCGTCTACGGGAACCCCTGTGCGGTACACATAGATCCCATTGAAAAGAAACCCTTTTTTCATGTTCTGCCGGGAACACCTTCTTTTTCCATTGCTACGGCGGGGTGCAACTTCGACTGCAAATTCTGTCAGAATTGGGAGATCTCTCAAGAGGTGCCGGAGAAGACCTACAATTTCAGGCTTCCACCGGCCAGGTTAGTACAATTGGCCCGAGAGAATGGGTGCGCCAGCATCGCTTCGACCTACGTTGAACCGACCATTTTCTTCGAATACATGTATGACATCTCGGCCTTGGCCAAGGAGCAGGGGATCTTGAGCTTCTATCACTCCAACGGCTATATCAATCCCCAGCCCTTGGCAGATCTCAGCCCTTATCTGGGGGCTGCCTGCATAGACCTCAAGGGATTTACTGAGGATTTCTATCAAGAGATGACGGAGGGGAGCCT
>Ga0307437_1001439_pt1 | contig 15905 bp, 16 predicted proteins | sample SalMarWE160390MG_FD_202146 | JGI IMG/M metagenome (GOLD analysis project Ga0307437, IMG submission 202146) | Salt marsh sediment microbial communities from the Plum Island Ecosystem LTER, Massachusetts, United States - WE1603-90 | ecosystem: Environmental > Aquatic > Marine > Intertidal zone >...
GCAATAATTAAGGCTAAGATAACTAAAACGACCACTCCCAAAGCAGCCAAAACTTCAATTAAAGACTGACCACTAACTTTTGATTTTTGATCCATCATCTGATTTCCCCAGTCTCGGTAACAGTAATCGTTTCCTCCAAGTCATAACCTTTAAGAATAATTGTGGGTGGACCTTCAATTATTATCCCCAAGCCCAAGACCCTAAAGAGAAGAAAGTCAGGATGCGAATCAATCGAGATTGAGTCCGGAAGACTAACTGTGGTTAATGGACCATAATCTGTACCGCTCGTATTGCATTCTGATTGAAAACCATAACTGTTAGAGGAAAAAGTCATTTTATAACCATCAAGTGTTCCAGTGCAATCTTTTTCTCCTACCAAAGCCTTATTTTGAGCCAATCGAAGTTTATCCCTAAGCTCTTCTGCGGCTCGATTCACGATTTGCTGGCGATTGAATTTCATGTACTGAACCGTGCCAATGGTAAAAAGAATAGTGGTAATCGAAACAACAATTAAAAGTTCAATCAGGGTAAAACCAAATCTAGGGAAGAGGGGACTGGGTTTGGGATTTAGAAGTCTTGAGCAGGCTTTTTTCATGCATTTAAGGAGGACTTACTTTATAGTTGCAACTTACACCACTTACACCACTACCACATAAGTCGCTACAAGTATCACTACCCCCAATTTCTAAATGAGCACACAATTCATAATTATTGGCACTTCCACTATAGTAATACGACTGGCTTGAAAGAGGATCAGTCGGTAGGGGTGATAAATAATCAGAGCAGGTCCCAGGTAAACTTGTACCTACTACGTAGCCACCCGTATCATTTCTGCACATTTCTAAACCACTCCTTATCTGTTCTAAATCGGCTTTTCTCTTGCCATCTCGGGCGGTTTTTCTGGCTCCTTGAAAAGAAACCAAAGCCAAGCCCGCCAAAACAGCGATAATAGTCATCACTACCAGAAGTTCAATTAAAGTGAATCCTCTTTGAGTCTTCCTTTCTTCGAAAGTAAAACCGCTTTTTTTTCTCATTTTTTATCCCCAAACAAAATTACAAATCACAAGCAACATCACCTGGCTCATCATCTACTTTTCCAGATCTACCATCAGAGCAAATTTCCCACCAGCCACCGGTTTCCAGTTTAGCCCACAAAAGATATTCAACTCCGGTAGAACTACCAAAAAAGTTATAGGTATAACCTTCCGACTCCGAATTAGTTGGGTCTGGAAGGCAACTACTGATAAAATCAGGGCTTAGAATAAGACAAAAAGGCGATCCGTCATCAATTTGAACATCATCATTTGTATTATCAGGATACAACCCGCTGTTGCTTGCCGCATAATTAGCTAAACCATTTCTATATTGAGCCAAATCACTTCGCCTCTGAGTATCTCTGGTTTGCTTCTGGGCGCCAGAATAACTAACAAAGGTTAGCGAGGCCAAAATGCCAATAATAGAAATCACTACCAGTAATTCAATTAAGGTAAAACCTTTTTTCATCTTCACCTCCTTCTTTTACGTTTTCAATTATTAATCAGCACAAACTACATATTGATTCTGATTATCAGTATTCCAAGTAAACCCGCAATCATCACCACATCGAGTATGAGATTTGCCAATATCTGCATCAGATTTATTTTCCAAGACAGCGACTAAGCGAAAATCATTTGTTCCTTCTGAGCAAGATAGCGCTCCAGCATAATAACTGTAATTCTGGTCATCATATAAAGGGTCTTGGGACAAAATCCTCATATAGACCATCCCGTCTGAACCCGCTGTCCAGCCTGACGCACTATCCCAAGCGCAAACTGTCGTTCCATCAGCACCACAGCCCAAAATCTTACCACTACCATCATCCGCTGGATAACTATTATGGTCATTGTAATACATCCTTAACGCTTTCTTGATTTGATTTAAGTCAGATTTGCGCTGAACATCTCTGGCTCTTGCCCGGGCAGAATTAAAGTTAACCACAATTAAGGCCGTTAACATCCCAATAATCGAGATAACCACCAGTAACTCAATTAGAGTGAATCCTTTTCGAGTCTTCCTTTCTTCGAAAGTGAATCCTCTTCGAGTCTTCCTTTCTTCGAAAGTGAATCCTCTTCGAGTCTTCCTTTCTTCGAAAGTAAAACCTTTTTTTAATCGCATACGTCTAGATTAGCACTAGAAACGCCATAATTACAAGTTGCGGAACCACAACTTTTACCCAAACTAATAATACAATCTCGAATATCTTTATCTTTCTGATTTTCCAGATGGGCAAAAATCATGTAAGAAATAGTACTACTTTCATAAAGATAATCATTGCCACTGGGGTCGGCAGGAATAGCTTTCATATATAATGTGCCTGGATCTCCATTGGGTAACGTATCTTGCCACTCTACCCCCGGAGAAGGAAGAGGAGCGTCAGGATAGCCTCCTTTATCATTATAATAAGCCTCTAGACCTCGTTGAATTTGACCTAAATCATGCTTACGGCTGGCATCCCGCCCTTTAATTTGAGAGCTACGAAAGCTAGCTAAACCCACGGTGGCTAAAAAGCCTAAAATGGCAATAACGACAAGAAGTTCTATTAGGGTAAAACCAGAAAACAAATAGTAATAACCGGTCTTTTTTTTCATTAAAGACATTCTGGATCAAGAACACACCTATCATCATACGGATCTTCGGGTGTTCCTCCTGTATCACATAAATAATTTGGACTAGGGCAACAAGAACCACAAACATCCCAAATACAATAAGGCACACCGTCATCCAGGCAGATTGGCTCTGTTTCCGGTGGAGGTGACCCTCCCGGAGAAGGCGAAGGAGCAAGCGAGGGAGTAGGTGTTGTCCCTGGCGAGGGAGTAGGTGTTGTCCCTGGCGAGGGAGTAGGCAAGCCTCCATTTCCTCCATTTCCATCTGGAATATCTGGCCAGAACTCATCGGGCAGCTGGGCAAATTCAGTCACATTGGGACTACCAACCCAATAATTATAATGACATTCAGGACCACAGCCTCCACTGGGACACTCTTCACTACTGTCACAACCAAGTTGAGTAATAATTGGATCCTTCTCACTTTCCAGCCTAGCAAAAACTTTAAAATATTTATTACAACCAGAACCTTCTTCGTAGGTGTATAAATAATTATATTGGATGTTATTAATTGGGTCGCAGGGAATTTCGGAGAGATAACCTTCAAAACTCTTTCCTGCAGTTGAGCCACAAGCCATGCCTTCGGGATAACAAACACTATCATTGATATAATCCTCAAGCATTCTCTGCCACTTGGCTAAATCAGATTTTCGTTTGGCGTCTCTACCCTTTAATAAAGACTGTTGATAAGCCAAAATACCAACCAAAATCAGCACCGCGATAATGGCAACGACAATCATAATTTCAATTAAAGAGAATCCTTTTTGGAGTTTCTTTTCTTTTAAATAAAGAATTTGTCTAAGTAAAATTGCCATATTGTCTGACCCCAAAATAAACTAACCCAAGTGGCACTAGCTAAAAAGGGTCCAAAGGGGATATGTTCCCCAAAGTGCTTTTTACCCACTACAACCAGTATGACACCAACCGAAGCCCCGGTCAAGAAAGCCAGCATCAAAGCGATCACAATCCCCGGAAAACCCAGAACTAAACCCATCAAACCCGCTAATTTAACATCGCCTATGCCCATACCTTTGCCTCGAGTTGCCAGGACGAGTAAGCCAAAGAAAGCCGCGGCAACAAGCCCAGCCAGAATAGCCCCTGGCATAAAGAGAATGGCGTAGAGGAGCGAAATGGCAATAACGGGATAAACAACCTCATCAGGAATGGTTTGATAAAGCCAATCGGAAACAAAAATAGTTATCAGGGCATAAGTAATCAGTAGCCGGTAACCAGTCACCAAAAAAGTTGTTTGAATAAAAAATAAAGAATAGTAAATCGTGAATAAAGTTAGAATTCCAGTGGTTAATTCAACCAGAGGATATTGCCAACTAATAGGGGAGTGGCAAAAGCGGCACCGACCCCGCAGAAGAATAAAAGAAAGAAGAGGAATATTGTCCTGCCAAAGGATTTTCTTTTTACACTTCGGGCAAAAAGATCGCCCTCGAAGGGGCGAGAGATTGTGGTTGAGGCGATAAACAACCACATTAAGAAAACTACCTACACAAAGCCCGAGAAGAAAAACAATTAAATTAATCAAAACATTAACCACACACACTATAATTTCAGTATATCACAAACCCCGTCGGCTAGGACTCAGGGGATTAAGGATTACAAAGAAGATTCCAAAGAAATTCTAGGAGAAATCGCGATTGACGATTAGCTTGATATTTCCGTCCCAAAATGAGGTTTGACCTCCTGACAGGTCAGACCTGCCAAAAGACCACTATAATATAAGCCTGTCCAAAAATTAAACCTCTCTCTTTCCTAAATTCAACTTATGGCAGGCAAATACAGTTCACCCCGGTTCCCGCATCTTCTGGACAACTACCACAAGCGCCTGAATCAACTAGATCGGCTGGTTCGCCCTCATCACATCTCCTTTTTGCTTCGTCTGCAAAAGAACCTGATTGAGGGTTAAAACAAACGTAAACACTGGTTCCCGGATCACCCTCATAGTAAACGTGGAGATCGTTATAACGTGTGTCAGTAATTCGATCCACAAAAGACTGCTTAACTTCCTCTGTTCCTGAACAGCCTGTAGTAGTAGCAACAGAAAGTTTCTCAAGAACTGGACAGTTAGTGCTACACGCAGTACCATCAGTATATTCTGCCCAAGTATTATCAACTAGTTTAAAAGCATCATAGTCTTTTGTGCTATTAGAAACACATTGCCATGGCCAAATCATTTGGGAGGCATTATACCTATCAATGGCTGACAAAAGCTGTTCTGCATCAGAACGACTGCCTGTATCCCTACCTCGATTGATTTGTTCAATCGGGTTGATAGCTGCTAGGACTGCCACTGCCAAAATACCCAAAACAGCGATAACAATCAACAACTCAATCATCGTAAAACCTTTTATTTTTTTCATTTTTTCTTATCTCACCTCCTTTCTAAAATTGGTTCACTAAATTAAACTTCGCTAACGCTCGTACAATCTCTCTCGTCAGAACTGACTCGCGAGATTGTACTTCGGCACTTCGTTTGCCTCGTATAACTTTCTTCTCAATTAAAATTGAGAAGCCAAGTTATAAATCGGCATAATCACCGAAATAATCAAAAAACCAACACCGACTCCCAATACAATCATGATAAGGGGCTCCAAAGCGGCTGTCAATCCTTTAATCGCCATGGCCGCCTCTTGTTCAAAATAAACGGAAACTTTTTGCAAAACCTCATCAATTTTACCAGTTTCTTCACCAACCGCCACCATTTGGGGAAGAATGGGGGGAAATACTTCCTCTTGGGCTAGAGCCGTTCCCAGAGGAACGCCTTTTTCTACTTTTTCGGTCACCTTCTCAAGCGCTTTCCGGTAAAGGGGGCTGGAAAAAGAATTAATGGTGATTTTTAAAGCATCAACGATCAGGACGCCAGCTCCCGCTAATAAACTTAAGGTCCGGGTGAATTCCGTTAACATCGTTTCTGTTTTCAGCTTACCAATAATCGGCATTCGAAAGGTAAGGTTATCAACTTGAGCTTTAAACTGAGGATTCTTATTCAGAATCCGTAAACCAAAAACCATACCCGCCAAAAGAACCAAACCTATATACCAATAATTAATAACAAAATCTGAAATAGCTAACATGATTCTGGTTGTCACCGGCAATTCAGCCTGAAACTCTTCATAAATCGTCATCATTTGGGGAATAACAAAAACAATCATTATCGCCCCCACTCCAAGCATGCCGGTAACCACAATGGCCGGATAAATCATCGCCCCTTTTATTTGACGTTGAAATTCTCTTTTTTTCTCCAGGTTATCAGCTAATCGAGCTAAGACTTTATCCAAAGAACCCACCGCTTCACCAGCACTAATTAAGGCAATATAAACCTGGTCAAAAACATGAGGATATTTTTCCATTGCCTTGGCTAAAGTACCACCCGCTTCTACCTCTCGTCTAATCCCGGCCACCACCTTACCCATGGATGGTTTTGCCTGTCTCTCCAAAATATCCAGAGCCGCGGTTATTTGAAGCCCAGCCGTTACCATCGTTGATAATTGACGGGTAAAGTTAACCAAATCAGACGTTGTCACCCGGCTGATAATTGGTCCTGCTTGAGCTAATAAACTTTTGCGAAAAGGAGTAATTGAGATAACTAAAAAGCCTTTTTCCTGAAGAATTTTGGCGGCTTGTCTTTCCTCTCTGGCTTCTACCACTCCTGTGACTGTCTTACCCTTTTTATCTTTAGCTTTATAATTAAACTTTTTCATTTTGAGTTTACGAAAAACAAGCTTGTCTTATTTCGAGCTCCTGCGAGAAACAAGGTACTCCTTATTTTGAGTTCTAACGAGAAACAAGGTACTCTCGAAATTTCGAGAGATTCTTATCGGCCCTTCCTGGTTAGTTTCATTAGCTCTTCCGGCCGAAAAGCATAGTTTTGGGCTACCTCAAGACTAATTTTACCTTCTTTGACTAATCTGGCTAAGTCCATTTCCAGCATTCTCATGCCCATCTCGGCCGAGGTCTGAATGATATTATCAATCATATGGGTCTTTCCCTCTCTAATGACTGTTCTTACTGCTGGGGTGGCCACTAAAATCTCTGTGGTAGGAATTCTGCCGCCGCCCAGACAAGGAAGGAGTCTTTGGGAAACAATCGCTTCAAGAGTAGCTGAGAGCTGCATTCTTATCTGTCCTTGCTGATGCTCTGGGAAAACATCAATAATCCGGTCAATTGATTGGGCCGCCGAGTTAGTATGAAGAGTGGAAAAAACCAAATGTCCGGTTTCGGCAATGGTTAACGCCATTGATATTGTTTCTAAATCCCTCATTTCACCAATCATTACCACATTTGGGTCTTCTCTTAAACAAGAACGAAGGGCAATAGACCAAGAATGAGTATCACTCTTTAACTCTCGCTGGGAAATAATTGATTTATGATGAGAAAAAACATATTCTATCGGGTCTTCAATAATAACAATATGTTCGGCTCGATTCTGATTAATTTCCTCGATAATAGAAGCCAAAGTAGTGGATTTACCATGACTAGTGGGACCAACTACTAAAATAAAACCTTGTTTTAATTTGGTAAAAGCATGACAGATTTCGGGAAGATTCAACTCTTCAATAGAGGGAATCTTCATTGGGATTAAACGAAGAGCAACAGCTAGGGCCCCTTTTTGATAATAAGCATTAGCTCGAAAACGAGCCAGCTCGCCAAAGGCAAAAGAAAAATCAATTTCCTTATTGACTAACAAAATTTCTTTCTGTTCCTCGTTAACTAAATCAAAAATCAACCCCTCCGCTTGTTCTTTAGATAATGGCTCTAGCCCGACAATCGGCGTCAAGTTCCCCTGAATCCTCAACATTGGCGGCGCCTTGGTAATCAAATGAAGGTCAGAAGCACCTTTATTGACAGTAATTTCTAATAGTCTTTTAATTTCCATTTTCCCTACTCCTCAGCTACTCTTATGACTTCTTCTATAGTAGTGATTCCTTCTAAAACTTTCAAGTAACCATCTTGTTTCATAGTAATCATTCCTTCCTCAACCGCTTGCTTCTCAATATCGACTGCCGAAGCTCTTTCCATGGTCAAACGACCAAGTTTCTCAGAAATCGGCATCACCTCAAAAATCCCGATTCTACCTAGATAGCCAGTATTATTACACTTAGGACATTTCTTACCTCGAAAGAGTTTAGGTTTTTCTCCATGTTTATAAAGATTGCCCAAAATCTTCTTAAAATCCGCCACTATCTCCGGAAGGGCAGGGTATTCTTCTTTACAATCAGGGCAAATCTTCCTCACTATCCGCTGAGCGATAACACAACTAATTGAGGAAGCCAATAAAAACGGCTCTGCCCCTAAGTCAACCAAACGGGGAATAGCCCCGGCGGCATCATTAGTGTGGAGAGTTGAGAAAACCAAATGTCCGGTCAAGGCCGCCTGAACGGCTAAACCGGTGGTTTCTTTGTCCCGTATTTCACCCACCATAATAATATCCGGGTCTTGACGAACAAGACTTCTTAATCCCGTGGCAAAAGTCAAGCCTGCGGCAGGATTGACTTGGACCTGATTAACCCCCGGTATTTCATACTCAACCGGGTCTTCTAAAGTAATAATATTCACCTTAGGAGTACTAATCTTGGATAAGCCAGAGTAAAGGGTGGTTGTTTTACCTGAACCGGTCGGCCCACAAACAATAATAATGCCATGGGGACGAAGAACGGCTTCATGGAAATTCTTTAAAGCCGTACCTCTTAGACCCAGTTCCGGTAAATCAAGAACGCCGCCGCTTTTTTTCAATAATCTCATGACAATTTTCTCGCCGTGAACAGTGGGCAGACAAGAAACTCGCAAGTCAACCTCCTGACCATCGGCTTTAAAAGAAAAGCGCCCGTCTTGAGGAAGACGTTTCTCGTCAATCTTCATACCGGAAAGAATCTTAATTCGAGAAATAAGACCCTCGTGAACTTTTTTAGGCAAAACCAATCTCTCATGCATAATGCCGTCAATCCGATACCTGACTCTCGTTTTTTCTTCTTCAGGCTCAATGTGAATATCCGAAGCCCTGCCTTTGACCGCAAATTCCAAAAGAGTAGAAACAATCTTGGCAATCGGTGCTTCCCGAATAATCTCACCTAATTTGGTAATATCCACCGGAACGCCTTTAACTGGCGCTGTTTCTTTAAGAGCTGCTTTAACCTCGGTAGAAAGACTTTCCTCATAATTAATGGCAATCGCTTTTTTAATTTGCTCAGGCGTGGATATAAAAGGTTGGATTTTTGCTCCTGATTTCTTTTCAACAAACTCAATTGCCTGAAGATCCTTCGGGTCAGCCATCGCCAGGGAGAGAAGATTAATATTGGTGTTGTAAGCAAAAGGAAGAACCATGTAGCGTTCAGCTACAGCTCGGGGTAGCTTTCCTAAACTTTCCGGAGAAGCGGCCGTTTGGCCAAGATCGACGAAAGGGATGTTATAAACTTGAGACTCAGCTTTGGCTAATTGTTCAATTGAGGCATAGTTATGTTCGAGAATAATTTCCTTTACTTCTCGACCAGTATTTGCCTCTTCAACCCTGACTTTTTCTATTTGTTCTGGAGAAAGAATCCTCTGATTAGCCAGAACGCCAAGCAGGGTAGGAATAGTCGTTCCAGTTTGAGTAACTTGAGGAGCTGATTTCTTTTGGGCAGGTTCAGCCATCTCTTCTATCTTATCTTGTTTTCTGCTAAAATGTCAAACCACCAGCTATGATAACATCTCAATTAATTATTGGTGGCTTGGATGAGGAAAGAATTAGGATTGCCCAAAAACTTATCCACCCTTTTTATCGCCAGCCAATTAATTTAGACAAACCCCCAGTGGATGTTTTGGTGATTAGGTCAGATAATTCAATCGGTATCAACCAAATTAGGGGTTTAAAAAAATTTCTCAGTCGCCGCCCTTATCAGGCAGAAATAAAAATTGGTTTGATTTTGGAGGCAGATAAGCTAACCTTTCCTGCCCAAAATTCACTCCTGAAAACCTTAGAAGAACCACCAGCCCATTCTTTAATCATCCTTCTTGCTAGTCATTCAGAGATTTTCTTGCCCACGATAATTTCGCGAGCAAAAATTACTCGTCTTCCAGCCACAAGCCAAATCGTCCTTTCACCAAAAGACATTGAACAACTAACAGAAACTTTAAACCATCTGTTATTTCAAAGAGTAGGGGAAAGAGTGAAACTAAGCTTAACTCTAGTTAAAAATAAAGATCAGGCTCTTAAGTTGACTGAGAATTTACTTTTTCTCTGGCGCCAATTTTTACTGGCAAAAACCGGGGTGGATGAAAAGGGACCTGGTTTCCTAGAAAAACTAAGTCTTCAGCAAATCGAAAAGGCTCTCAAAAACACCGAACAAATAAGAAAAATGTTAGTCGCTAATGTTAATTTTCACCTGGCAATTGAAAATCTTTTTCTCTCTTATCCCCACTTAAGATAAGCTTGCATCAGCTTCCAAAAATTGGTAAAATAGAGTCAGTTTATTAGTCGGTAGGGTAAAGAGCTTCAATTTCCTCCCTGCCAATTTTGTGTCTGTTAGAAATGGATAAAAAGACAGAGAAAACTAAAGAAAAAAAAGATATTCTTTCCACTTACACAGCGGCTCAAATAAGAGTCCTTGAGGGTTTAGAGCCAGTTAGAAAGCGTCCGGGAATGTATATTGGCTCAACTGACGAAAAGGGTTTTCACCATCTGATTACTGAGGTAATTGACAATTCTATTGATGAATCTTTAGCGGGCTTCGCCAAGAGCGTCTGGGTCACTTTAAAAGAAAACGGCAGCGCTGAAGTTCAGGATGACGGTCGGGGTATTCCGGTTGATAAACACAAATCAGGCCTTTCTGGTCTTGAGGTAGCCATGACCAAGCTCCATGCCGGGGCAAAGTTTGATGAGGGTGTTTATAAAGCTTCAGGTGGACTTCACGGCGTAGGAGTTTCGGTGGTTAACGCTTTATCTCAATGGCTTAGGGTAGAAGTTCATCGTCAAGGTAAGGCTTATGTTCAAGAATACAAACGCGGCAAGCCAATAACTAGATTGAAACAAATCGGCAAAGCCAAGGATACGGGCACAATTACTACTTTTCTCCCTGATAAAAAGGTTTTCAAAAAAATTGAATTTAATTATAAATTCATTGAGCAAACAGTCCGAGAAAGAGCCTATCTGATTCCGGGGATTAGATTTCATCTCAAAGATGAACGAAAAAATATCACCAAGAATTTTTATTTCGAGGGGGGAATTCGCTCTCTAGTTAAACACCTCAATCGCAATAAAAAAACAATTCACAATGTTATTCATATCGATGGTCAGGCCAATGGGATGGAAATGGAAATCGCCATTCAATACAACGACGGCTATTCAGAAAACATTCAGTCATTCGTCAACGTCATTAATACTAAAGACGGCGGCACTCATCTAACTGGTTTCAAAATGGCGCTGACAAGAGCGATTAACGATTACGCCAAGAAAAGTGGCGCCATTAAGGAAGGCAATGGCTTTATCGGCACGGATACCATCGAAGGCTTAACAGCAGTAGTGGCGGTAAAAATCCCAATTAACAAAATTCAATTTGAATCGCAAACCAAAACCAGGCTTAATAACCCAGAAGCCCAGGGTCTAGTGGCAACAACGGCTAAAGAGGGGCTAGATACTTTTTTTGAAGAACATCCTGGTGAAGCTCGAAGAATTATTGAAAAAATTGCCCTGGCAGCCCGTGCCCGTTTAGCCGCCAGAGCCGCTAAAGAAGCAGTCATCAGAAAAGGAGAATTAACTGGATTGGGCTTGCCAGGCAAACTAGCTGACTGCCAAGAAAAAGAGCCAAGCAAATCAGAACTTTTCATTGTTGAAGGAGACTCTGCCGGAGGTTCGGCCAAGCAGGGAAGAGATCGTCGTTTCCAAGCAATCCTCCCTTTAGGAGGAAAAATCCTTAACACGGAAAGAGCTCAATTAGACAAAATCATCAAATTTGAAGAGCTCAAGGATTTAATTGTTGCTCTCGGTATGGGTATCGGCGAAACCCTTAACCCCAAAAGACTGCGTTATCATAGGGTTATCATTATGTGTGATGCTGATGTTGATGGCCAACACATTGCTACTCTTCTCCTCACCTTCTTTTACCGTCATCTAGAGCAAGTAATAGAAAATGGTCATCTTTACATTGCTATGCCTCCTTTATACAAAATCCAGATTGGCAAAGAGAGTTTTTACGCTTATAATGAAGAGGGGAAAGAGGAAATTATTGCTGAAAAAGGTAAAGGCAAGAAAAATATCAGTCTTCAGAGATATAAAGGGCTTGGAGAAATGAATCCAAATCAATTATGGGAAACAACCATGAATCCAGAGAAAAGAATTCTTAAAAAAGTCACCATCGAGGATATCCAAAAAGCGGATCAGGTTTTCACTACTCTCATGGGCTCCGAAGTGCCACCAAGAAAAAGGTTTATTCAAACACATGCTAAAACAGCTAATTTAGATATCTAGTTTAATTATTTAAACCAATATACTTTAATTATTTAAAGCGCTTAAAGGAGAAAACATGAATAACAAAAACTTATTTCATCTAGTTAGTATTGGTGATAAAGCACTCAAAGAAATTAATTGCCTGGTAGAAGTACCTAAAGGCAGTTCCAATAAATACGAATATGATCATCGTCAGGGTTACTTTTGTTTGGATAGGGTTCTTTATGAAGCCGTTTTCTTTCCTTTTGAGTACGGCATCATTCCCCAAACCTGGAATGATAAGGATAAGGATCCTTTAGACATTTTAGTTTTATCCAGCTTTTCTACTTTTCCGGGGTGTGTGATTAAATGCCGCCCCATTGGCGTCATTCGGATTAATGATACCGGAGAACAGGACGATAAGATCATCGCCGTTCCCGTGGATGACCCCCGTTTTGCTCAGGTCAAAGAGCTTAAAGACCTCCGCTCCCATACAAAGAAAGAAATTGAAAATTTCTGGGAAAATTACTCCGAACTACAGCCGGATAAGAAAATCAAAATTGAAGGTTGGGGGGAGAAAAAAACGGCTCGGTCGCTGATTAAAAAAGCAGCGACAAACTATCAAAAAAAATTCCCCGCGTAGATAAGAACCTCCGCCTACAGCGGAATATCTTGTTTCTCGTTAGAACTCAAAATGACAAGTAAAATCGGTCAAGTCAAACCCACTGAAATCACTGAAGAAATGCAGAAGTCCTATTTGGACTATGCCATGAGCGTCATCGTTTCTCGAGCACTGCCTGACGTCCGCGACGGCTTGAAACCAGTCCACCGCCGGATTCTTTTTGCCATGCAAGGCATGGGTTTATCTCACACCGCCAAATACTCTAAATCAGCCAAAATCATTGGCCAGACCATGGGTCTCTATCACCCTCACGGGGATCAGGCCATTTATGATGCCCTGGTTCGCTTAGCCCAAGATTTTTCCATGCGCTATCCTTTGATTGATGGTCAGGGTAACTTTGGCTCGATTGATGGTGATTCTCCGGCTGCCATGAGGTACACCGAGGCACGCATGAGCAAAATTGCCGCCGAGATGCTAGCTGACATTGAGAAAAAAACGGTTGATTACATTGACAATTTTGATGCTTCTTTAAAAGAGCCCGTCTTTCTTCCCGCCAAAATTCCCAACCTTCTTTTAATGGGTGCCGATGGCATTGCCGTGGGTATGGCCACGAAAATTCCTCCTCATAACCTTAAAGAGGTAATTGAGGGAGTCATTTTCTTAATTGACAAAGGTAAAATCGTTTTGCCAAAAACAAAAAAGAAGAAAAAAGAATTTGACATCAAGAAAATTCAACTGGAAAACAATCTAGAAAGAAAAGGGCCCAACCAAATTCCTGCTCTTAAAGCCAGCTTTGAATCAGAAGCAACCATCGAAAACCTGATGAAATACATCCAGGGTCCTGATTTTCCCACTGGTGCTTTTATTTATGATAAAGACCAAATTCTCCTAGCCTATACCACCGGTAAAGGCAAAATCTTAATGAGGGCCGAGGCGGAAATCGAAGAGGCAAAAGGTAAAAGATTTCAAATCATTATCACCCAAATTCCTTACCAAGTCAATAAAGCCCAATTAGTCGCCAAAATCGCCCAATTAATTAAGGAAAAAAAGATAAAAGGAGTAGGCAGCTTAAGAGATGAATCTGACCGAAAGGGAATGAGAATCGTTCTTGAGTTAAAAAAGAATGCCAAACCCAAAATCATTCTCAATTCTCTTTTCAAACATACCCCCATGCAAACCACTTATCCGGTCAACATGGTTACCCTGGTTGACGGCGTGCCCCAAACACTAACTTTAAAACAAATCCTGACGGAATTTGTCAAACACCGCCAAAAAGTGGTTACCCGAAAAAGTGTTTTTGAACTGGAAGCAGCCAAAAGGCGAGCCCACATTCTCGAGGGACTAAAAATTGCCCTGGATAACCTTGACGCGGTGATCGAGACGATTAAAAAATCAAAAACGGTTGATTCCGCCCGGATAAACTTAATGAAAAAATTCAAATTAACCGAAATCCAGGCCAACGCCATTTTAGAAATGCAACTCCGCCGCTTAGCTGCTCTGGAAAGAAAGAAAATTGAAGATGAATATAAAGAGATTGGTAAACTAATTGAATATTTGGCGAACATCCTCACTCATCCCGAAAAAATTCTCTTAATTATTAAAAAGGAATTAAGAGAAATCCAAAAGAAATATGGGGACCCAAGAAGAACGAAAATCTACCGCCAACAAGTAAATAGTTTTGCTGATGAAGACCTGATTCCCAAAGAAAAATGTTTAATCACCGTCACCAAAACCGGCTATATCAAGCGCTTGCCAACAGGTACTTACCACTCCCAGCGTCGAGGAGGCAAGGGCGTCACCGGGATGGCCACCAAAGAAGCGGACGAAATCGCCCAATTTATGACCGGCGAAACCCATGACAAAGTCCTTTTCTTTACCAATAAAGGCCGGGTTTTTGCCACCCGGGCCTGGGATATTCCGGAAGGCACCCGGCAAGCCAAAGGCCAAGCGGTTGTCAATTTAATTAGCATTGAGCAAGGTGAGGCAGTCCAGTCAGTTCTTAATCTGCCCACCACGGCTAAAAGTAAATCCAAATACCTTCTTATGGCCACTAAAAAAGGAGTGGTTAAAAAAACTTCTTTAAGAAATTTCAAAAAGATAAGGACCTCAGGTTTAATTGCCATTAAACTTAACCGGGGAGATGAACTTTGCTGGGTTAAACCCACCACCGGCAATGACCAAGTTCTTTTAGTCACTCATAACGGCAAATCAATTCGTTTTAATGAAACCAACACCCGACCCATGGGAAGGGATACCATTGGCGTTAGGGGCATCCTTTTAAAAGATAAAGACTATGTGGTGAGCATGGAAGTTTATCCGGCCAGAACAAAAAGGCCTAAAGACCGCCGCTTAAAATATTTCCGTGATGTTCTCACTATTATGGAAAAGGGGCTTGGAAAAAGAACAAATATAAGAGCTCATCCCGTTCAGAAACGAGGAGGGATTGGCGTCAAAGCCGCCAACGTCACCGAAAAAACCGGCAAAATTGTTGCCAGTCAACTAGTCACCCAAAAAGACAAAATGGTGATTATCACCAGTAAAAGAGCCCAAGTGATTAAACTACCCCTGAAAAATATTCCCCGACTGGGAAGAGACACTCAGGGAGTAATTTTGATGAGATTCTCCAAAAAAGATGACTCGGTGGCGGCGGTCACTTGTTTGCAGAAATAAAAAAAGACTAATGATGAAAAAAGCAGTGGCCGTGGCTTTAACAAAAAACAATAGCGTCCTTTTTCAGCTAAGGGATAACAAAACAACAATCATGCCCCAACTGGGGCTTACCCAGTGGAGAAGTCAAGAAAAAGGAAACTCTGAAACAAGCAATCGCGCGCGAGCTTGAAGAAGAAACAGGGTACCAATTAAAAAATCCTATTCTTTTTACCACTGATTCTTATACGGAAAACGGAATCAAGGTTAAAAATCACTTCTTTTACGAAAAATATGATGGCAAGCAGAAAATAAAATGCCTGGAAGGAAAAAAAATGGAATTCAAATCATTAAAGAATTTAGAAAAAGAGAAAGTTATCCCAAGACACAAACAATTTGCCCAAAAAGCGATTAAAATAGCTGAATAATTGAAAATCTAGTAAATTTAGATTAAAATAAGCAACTAATGCCCAAAAAAAAGGGCTTTTTTTTATTTAAAATGACTTATCTAGAAAAACAGCCAAGAGAAATAGAGCAAAATCCAAAGAAATTTTTTCTTTCTCTGCGCGAAACGGAAGTCTTA
>Ga0307437_1001441_pt1 | contig 15887 bp, 14 predicted proteins | sample SalMarWE160390MG_FD_202146 | JGI IMG/M metagenome (GOLD analysis project Ga0307437, IMG submission 202146) | Salt marsh sediment microbial communities from the Plum Island Ecosystem LTER, Massachusetts, United States - WE1603-90 | ecosystem: Environmental > Aquatic > Marine > Intertidal zone >...
CTGGCCATGAGGGAGACCAGGGGCCAGGTGGATGCCAATGACATCAGGAAGCTGATTCTGAAGCTGATAAAGAAATGACTGTTAAAAAGGCAAAAGGTTAAATTCTTTATCATATTTCTATTGATGCGGCCTTATGGATAAAGCAAAAATCATCATTCCTTCATCATCCGCAAATGTTGGATTGGGGTTTGACATATGGTGCTTGGGACTTGAACAGCCAAAGCTCCAGGTTACTTATACAAGGACAAAGATGGGAAAGGGGGTTGAGGTTGAAGCCAGAAGTCCCTATCAACCACCTTCTGGATTAAGTTTGGGTCATTCAGGCAAGAAAGCACTAGAAAACTATCTTGAAGTATTAGGTATAGACGAAGGTGCACACCTATTATACGAAGATGATGGTTATCCTGTTGGAGGATTGGGAAGATCTGGTGCGGAGGCTGTTGGAGCTGTAATGGCAGCATCACTAATTTATGATAAATTAAGTCGAGATGAAATTATAGTTTATAGTTCAAAAGGAGAACCAGGTGAACATAAAGATAATGTGGCTGCATCAACCAATGGCAGGTTTAATATAATTGCAATTTCTCCCCTTACCGGCAATCCATCTGTGCACTTCTATGATGTCCCAGAAAATCTTGGTATTGCAATTGGTTATTCTAGCCATAAAAAGACTAAAGGCACCGAAGGACTGAGGCAAGTACTTAAAGAGCCTGTTCATGCAGAGGATTTCATAATTCAGGGAGGATTAGTATCGGCAGCTACTGCAGCACTAATAAGCGGCAATACAAATGAATTTCTTGGATTTGTGTGGGGCGACAAATTTCACGAGCCACGTAGAGCAGATGTTGGAGGTTATGGAAACTTTACATCATCCGAGTTCTATGAATTAAAAAGAAAACTTTTTGAAGAGTATCATGTAGCATTAAATGTATCTGGAGCAGGGCCTAACATGCAATTTCTCTACAACAAGGATGAATATGTAGACGGAATTCCAAACGTTATCTCACATACAATTTCTCAACTGTTTAATGAAATGGGAATTAAACTGGATATAAAAGAAACAGGAATTGCAAAAACTGGTGCATATGATTATACACAGCAAAATTATAAATTCTGATACACAGGTATGTTGTATCACATCAAGAAGTAAATGAGCCCGGCAGGATGTTCAGCTCTGCTGGACGCGCCTGCGCCAGCAGTGCGTTCGAACCTGCAACCCCCCGGTCTCTTCTGTCTAAAGACAACCGAAGCCGGGTGCTCTATCCGTTAAGCCACGGGCCCATATTGCCAATCAGTCCCTAATACAGACTCGGGTGACAAAGTCACCCGCAGGCACTAAAGGGACTGCACTTAAGGAATATTTCAATTCTCTTTTAAATAAAACATGGGTAAAGTAACACTCTAGCCACCAAACCTCCTACTCTTTAATAGCCCAATGATCTTTTTAACTTGTTCATCAACTGACAGATTTCGATGATTGTATCTCCACACATATTCACTAAGATACAACCCTAACCTTTCTCTCCTAATCCCGCCTTTCGATGCAAGCTGCCTTTTCAGGTAACCCCAGAATCCCTCCAGACCGTTGATATGGACACCCTTGTTCACATACTCCTTGCTATGATCCACCATCCTATGTACATATCCCTTGGTAGCTATCCCTGTATACCCTTTCCAGGTATCCGAGTATACGGTTGAACCGCTCCTCACTTGTTTCGTTATAAGTGGTTGCAGAGTTTTTGCCTTGGAATCATCCACAAGCTCTGCCCACACTATGCCGTTCCTGGCATAGATCCCGAACACTGGTTGCTTGGAGGTTCCTCTTCCCCTCTTGGTTCCTTTCTTCCTCGTCGTCTTTGGTTTGTTTTTCCACTGACCACCCAGATAGGTTTCATCGACTTCAACTATCCCGGAGAACTGCTTAGGGATATCGGTTTTCATTGCCTTGCGGATATGCATAAGGGCTCTGAGTGTCCTTGGTTTATTGAATCCTGTCTGCTCAGATATCTTGTTTGAGCTAAGCCCCAGAATGAACCATTTGAGTAATTCTTTCCATTGTTTCCTGCTCAAATTAAGCGGTAGGGATTTTGTATTCCACTCATATTTGCATGAAGAACAACGTCGTTTTTGTCTTCGAATATTGATCCCGTTTTTTGAGCTACATTTGGGACACGTTAATCGTGGCATATAAGCTATATTATGGTGGCTGGATTATAACCTTACCCAAAACATTTTATCCCACCTCTGCCAATACTTACACATGAAGGGGCTAAGCTACCTCATACTCTGCGGAATATGTCTCGGTACCATAGGCGTGTTCGTCAAGCTGATAGGCCCTGACATCTCTGCCTTCCTGATAGCCTCAATAAGGATACTTGCCGCCGCCGGGCTTATCCTTGCCTTCCTGGCATCAGAGAGGAGGGCCGGGCTCCTTGAGCTCAGGAGGGGAGACTTCCACATATTCCTCATTGCAGGCCTCTTCGGCGTGGTATTCGGCTTCGGCTTCTTTGTCAAGGCCCTGACCCTGATACCCGTGGCCAATGCGGTATTCCTTATGTTCATCTATCCCATCATCACAGCCGTTCTTGCAAAGATATTCCTTGACGAGCGCCTCGGGAAGTACACCATACTCGCCCTGGCACTCTCTTTTACAGGCATCTTCCTGATATACGGCCAGGGCGTTAATGTCCTTTCAAGCGCCGAGGGAAGCATGTACGCCCTCACCGCCGGCCTCGGATATTCAGTCTTCATAGTCTCCATGCGCTACATGGAAAAGAAGGGCCACTCCTTCTGGGACGTGGTCTTCTGGCCCCTCCTCCTGGGCGGCCTCATGCTCCTTCCACTCAACCTCACCGAAGCCATGGTATTCCTTCCCTACCAGGACACTGTGATATGGCTTGCAGGCCTGATATTCATCTCCACCTTCCTTGCCTATATCTTCTATGCCGAGGGTCTCGAGACCATCCAGGCCAAGCACGCCACCATAATCGAGACCCTGGTCGAGCCCGCTGCCGCTGTCTTCTTTGCCTGGCTAATCCTTGGCGAGGTCGTCCCCCAGTACATCTTCCTCGGGGGCTTCCTGATAATAATCGCCAACCTCATAGTCCGCCTCGACCTCGCGGAGGACGAGTCCCACAGGAAAAGGATATAATGATTAAGGGCCCAATATAATCTGTGACTGCATGCTTCTCGGAAAGATATCGGGCAGGATAACCACCAAGGGGGTCTCCTTTGAGGCCGAGGCCAGGGTGAGGAAGCTCGACTACGTCTCCATAAAGGACCCCGAAGGAAGGTGGATTCTCGCCTGTATCGATTCCATCACCAGTTATGAAAGCAAGACCGTGGCCTCTGCCAGGATAATCGGCTACAGGGACAGCCGGGGCTTCCTCAAGATTCCCAGGGTCCCCTTTGCTCCTGCAACCCCGGTCTTTGCAGCACCCAAGGAGTTCATAAAGCAGACCCTTGGAATAGGCAAGGGGGGAGTCTACATCGGCCTCCTCGAGGGCTACGACATCAGGGTCCGCCTTGACAAGGACCACATGATAAGGAAGCACATAGCGATTCTGGCCAAGACGGGCGCGGGAAAGTCCTATGCAGGGGGGGTCCTCCTCGAGGAGCTTGCCGAGGCCAAGGTCCCCGTTGTTGTTATCGACCCCCACGGGGAGTACAGCACCATCAGGTTCCAGAACAAGAACAAGAAGGAGACCAGGTTCTTCCAGCGCTTCGGAATCGAGGCCAAGGGCTACAGTGACCAGGTTCAGCTGTTCGGGATATCCTCTGGAAAGCCACTCCGCCTCAACACCAAGCTCAGGGCCGATGAGATATTCCAGATGCTCCCTGCTGCCATTCCATCAACCCAGAAGGGCCTGCTCTTCTCTGCCCTGAGGAACCTCGGGGACAGGGACTACAGCCTCAGGGATGTCATAGACGAGGTCGCAAACTCCACCTCCCAGGCCAGGTGGAACCTTCTCTCCATGCTGGAGTTCCTTGAGGACACGAAGCTCTTCTCGGCCAACCCCACCCCCATAGGGGACATAGTCCAGCCGGGCAAGCTATCCATAATCGACCTCAAGGAGGAGAGGCCCTCGATACAGCAGATAGTGGTCATGAAGCTGACTGAGGAGCTGTTCAGCGCCAGAAAGCACGGGAAAATTCCCCCCTTCCTGCTCATGCTCGAGGAGGCCCACAACTTCTGCCCCGAGAGGGGCTTCGGTGAGGTGTCCTCCTCCAGGATAATCCGAACAGTGGCCAGCGAGGGAAGGAAGTTCGGCTTCGGCCTCTGCATAGTCACCCAGAGGCCCGCCAGGGTGGACAAATCCGTCCTGAGCCAGTGCAGCACCCAGGTCATACTCAAGGTCACCAACCCGAACGATTTAAAGGCCATAACAGACTCTGTGGAGGGCGTCACCCCAGGCCTCAAGGACGAAATCAGGGACCTCCCAGTGGGTGTGGCTATGGTGGTCGGCGTGACCGACCAGCCCCTGGTGATAGACATAAGGGTCAGGAGAACCCAGCACGGCGGGGAGAATGTCCAGATAGCGGATGTCGGGGAGCTCAGGGAGAAGCCCCTGGCCTTCGAGCCCAGGATAGCCATGGATGAGATAAAGAGGGAATACAAATCCATTCAGGACATAACCCTGCTGCACTATCCCCTCTGGATGGTGAAGACCCTCTTCGGCAATATCCCGACCACGCTCTTTGTGGACGGCATCACGGGAGAGCTTGTCTTCCAGAGCGGGGATGCCATCGAGCGCTCCCGCGGCCTCAGGGAGCTCATGGAGCTTGCCCCCTCGAGCAGGACAATCCTGCTATACCTCACCAAGAACAGGCTCGCCACAGCCGAGAAGCTCTCCGAGGACCTCAGGATGCCCCTCAGCACAGTCAAGGCCAACATCAGGGAGCTCCTGTCCAGGGAATCCCTGGCAACAGACGGCTACATGTTCAGGAGCAGGCTCAGGCTCGAGAACATCCCCCCGGACCCCTCCAGGGTCCAGCTCTCCGGGAGGCCTGTCAGGGCAGAGCCCGAGGGCCGCACCCTGAATTTCATGATATCCCAGGACTTTGTCAGGAAGGTCTCAGAGCTCTGGTCCATGCCCGTGCGCTCGATAGAGCCGGCATACTACCCATACTGGCTGGTCAGGCACAGGGACAGGAAGCTCCTCATCGATGCCATGAACAGGAACCTCGACCACGACACCACCAAGCTGGTGGGCAAATTCATCTAGATTTCTAAAAAATAAAGTGCCGGTGGCGGGATAAACCCCCTTTAGGCGATGCCCGCCCCTGTTTTTGAGCCTTTTTGCGGACTGTTTCAATAGATGGGATTTGGGCATTTAAGGGTGACGGTCGCTGGTTCACATGCGGAACTCGCACCTTTACACGATTTTCTTCTTTTCTGTTTGCTCATTCATACAGAAAGGATAAGTCGACGCGAGCAAATCAGTAAAAATCACAGCCGCGGGGTCCTTGATATCAGGATACCAAAAACACACAAGGAAAAAAAGAAAGGAATATATAAAGGTAAATTAGCTTATTGATTGACATGACAAAGAGAAAAAACAGTGGGAGGATTCCTGCCAGGCCCCCTGAAAGGGTCGAGGGAACTGCATCATCCAAGCACGACAGCAGGGTAAAGGAGCTTGAGGACAGGATTATCCATATCCAGGCAGACTTCGAGAACTACAGGAAAAGACTGGAGAAACAGAAGGCAGAGTCCGAGGCAAGGGCATCGGAAAGTATAATACGCGATCTGTTGGAGGTAGTTGATGATTTCATGCACGCCATAAGCAAGGCAGGAGACGATTGTGAGGGCTTTAAGAGGATATACGATAAATTCATGCATGTCATGGGAAAGCACGGCCTGAAGCCCATAGAGGCAAAGGGAAACCCCTTCGATCATTACTACCACGAAGCAGTCATGAGCCAGAAGTCTGATAAAGAGGAAGGGACTGTGATAGAAGAACTCCAGAAGGGATTTATGCTCAACTCGAGGGTAATAAGGCACTCAAAGGTAAAGGTTGCGAAAGAATAAAAGATTTGGTTACAAAAGCAGGCGACGGGCAAAAGCCGGCCTGCTTAAATGATGTAAACAGGAGGTTGATAGCATGACAGAAAAGAAAGAAAAGATCATAGGGATTGACCTTGGAACGTCGAACTCCCAGGCAGCAGTTATGATGGGAGGCAAGCCTGCGATAATCCCGTCAGCAGAGGGCGCGACAGTCGCGGGAAAGATGTTTCCTTCAGTGGTTGCGTTCACAAAGGGCGGCGAGAGGCTTGTGGGAGAACCCGCAAGGAGGCAGGCAGTGTCCAACCCAAAAGGCACCATCATGGGTGCCAAGAGGAAGATGGGCACAAAGCACAATTACAGTATCAACGGTAAGGATTACACTCCCCAGCAGGTTTCCGCTTTCATACTACAAAAGATCAAGGCAGATTCAGAGGAGTTCCTTGGGGAAAGGGTGAACAAGGCTGTCATAACAGTCCCTGCATATTTCGACGACAACCAGAGGACTGCCACAAAGGATGCCGGAAAAATTGCCGGCCTCGATGTCGTTAGGCTGGTAAACGAGCCCACTGCAGCAGCCATGGCTTACGGGATTGACAAGAAAGGTGATGACAAGAAGATCATGGTTTACGACTTCGGGGGAGGGACCCTTGATGTGACTATCATGGAGTTCGGGGAGGGCACGTTTACAGTTCTCTCCACATCTGGGGACACCCAGCTAGGCGGAAGGGACATGGACGAGATAATAATGAATCACATTATTTCAGACTTCAAGTCCAGGGAAGGAATCGATCTGAACAACGACGACATGGCACTCCAGAGGGTGAGGGAGGCTGCCGAAAAGGCAAAGATCGAGCTGTCCACAACACTTGAAACCGACATCAACATCCCCTACGTCACTGCCAACGACAAGGGACCCAAGCACCTTAACATAAGGTTTTCAAGATCACAGCTCGAGAAGCTTGTCATGCCTGTAATCGAGAAGTGCAAGTTATCCATGAAACAGGCAATCAAGGATGCCAAACTCACAAAAGACAAGGTAGACAAGGTGATTCTCGTGGGCGGACCGACAAGGATGCCTGCTGTCCAGAAGTTCGTCGAGGAATATTCAGGCAAGAAGGCAGAGAGGGGAGTTGACCCAATGGAATGCGTAGCTCTGGGCGCTGCCATTCAGGGAGGCGTGCTCGCAGGGGATGTCAAGGACCTTGTCCTGCTTGATGTCACCCCGCTTTCTCTGGGAATCGAGACACTTGGAGAGGTCATGACACCACTTATAGACAGGAACACCACAATCCCTGTCAAGAAAAACAAGGTGTTCTCCACTGCAGCTGATTACCAGAACGCTGTCACGGTGCATGTCCTGCAGGGAGAAAGGACAATGGCAAAGGACAACACTAGCCTGGGGATGTTCAACCTCGATGGCATACCGCCGGCGCCAAGGGGAATACCCCAGATAGAGGTCACGTTCGATATAGACGCATCAGGCATCATAAACGTGTCCGCAAAGGACAAAGGCACAGGCAAGGAGCAGAAGATAACCATAACAGCATCATCCAAGCTCTCTGACAACGATATTGACAAGATGGTCCAGGACGCTAAGGAGCATGAAGAAGAGGACAAGAGGAAGAAGGAAGAGGCAGAGGTGAGGAACACTGCTGATTCCCTTGTGTACTCGACTGAGAAGACAGTGTCCGAGATCGGGGACAAGATCTCAAATGATCATAAAGAAAATATCGAGTCCGGAATGAAGTCCCTGAAGGAAGCACTGGAGGGAAAGGACATCGAAAAGGTCAAAAAGGAGACCGAAAGCCTCCAGAAGGCAGTAGGAGATGCAGGTGCATCCATATACCAGAAGGCAGCGCAGGAAGCTGCCGAAAAATCCGCACAGGAAGACTCCAAGAAAAGCAAAAAGGATCATGAAGAAGAGGCAGTGGATGCAGAGTACAAGGTCGAAGATGAAGAGAAAGACAAGAAGAAATGATCCCTGATGTGGGAAAATGGATATTGAAGACCGGACTGTCGGGATTAGCGAGAAGGGAGAGGTGCGTTCATGGCAAAGGATTACTATAATATGCTCGGCGTTTCCAGGAACGCATCAGGCGACGAGATAAAGAAGGCCTTTCGGCAGCTGGCAAGGAAGTACCACCCCGACGTCAATCCTGGCAAAAAGGATGCCGAGGAGAAGTTCAAGGAGATCAACGAGGCATATGAGGCCCTAAAAGATCCTGATAAAAGGCAGGCATACGACCAGTTCGGGGAAGCTGGCGTGGAGTCCGAGGGGTTCAGGCAGTCGGGCAGGGGGTTTCCGAGCTTTGACGATCTGTTCAGGGATTTCGGCATGGGCGACATATTCGACGTTTTCTCAGGCTTCGGTGAAAGATCAAGGGAGGGGCATGGCCTCAAAAGGGGGGCTGACCTCAGGTACGAATTGGAGATAGGGCTAAAGGACGCTTTTTATGGAATCACCACAAAGATTGAGGTCCCCAGATACGAAAAATGCTCTGTCTGCAAGGGGAACGGAGCCAAACCCGGAACATCGCCCAAGGAATGCCCCAAATGCAGGGGAACTGGGGAGGTCCGTTTCGTCAGGCAGATGGGATTCATGCAGACATTGAACATCAGCCCCTGCGATAAGTGCCGGGGCTCTGGGACAATCATTGATTCCCCTTGCAGCAATTGCGGCGGGACCGGAAGGGAAAAGAAGACCAGGAAGGTCGAGGTAAAGATCCCTGCTGGTGTGGACAATGACCAGTACCTCAGGCTTTCCGGCCAGGGGGAGGCTGGCAGCAACGGCGGGTCTTCTGGCGACCTATATGTCGTCATAAGGATAAGTGAACATGAAGTCTTCGACAGGCACGAGGCCAACCTGTTCTGCAAGACCATAATAGGGCTGCCGACAGCGATATCAGGCGGCGGCATCAAGGTCCCCACAATAACAGGGAACGCTACCTTAAAGATACCCAGGGGGACCCAGAGCCACACCGTATTCAGGCTCAAGGGAATGGGAATGCCCGAGCTCCATGGAAGAAAGAGAGGAGACCAACTAGTCAAGGTGATCGTTGAGATTCCCAAAAAAGCGGACAAGGACCTCCTGGATTCCCTGAAGAGGCACGGCGATGGGACAAGAAGCGGGAAGGGCTTCTTTGACAGGCTCAGGGAGTTTAAATAAGAGGTTTATGCCGGTGGCGGGACATTCAGCTCTGCTGGATGCGCTTGCGTCCAGCAAATGCGTTTGAACCCACGATCTCCAGATTTCCCAGCTATCATAGGACAGAGTCCTCAACACTCATAACCATAATCTGAATTGTTGTCGGAAGCGAGCGGAGCCTGCGGAGCGAAGCTCCTTTTGGCTCCAGCCTTTTCTTGAAAAAGGCTGGTTATGAGTCTGGCGCTTTAACCACTAAGCCACACCGGCATTTCTATTATCTTATACAGAGCTTATTTATTAGTATAATACTGGCGGTTCAGAATTAAGAATAAACACGGAGACTTCGGTTTGTACCGTGGCGCTACCAATATTATAAGCACCACTAGGCAGCGGCCATCATTGCCTCTGTTTCAAATGGTTTGCCTTTCTGCTTTCCGGTATGTAACGCGTAGAGGAGGTTGGCTCCCTTCGCTTACATTTCCTTTATATTTTTTGAGACAAAGTCCTTGATTTCCTTCTGGTCTGGTATCGCAAGGCTCTTCTTGAACCTCTTGGTGCCGTCAGGGAGGAAGAAACCCCTTGATATTGCTATGAACTCGTTCTCGCCATCTTCTGCTATAGCCTTTTTTCGGGCGATCTCAAGGAAGTTGTTCTTTCCGAACTTTACCTCTTCGGCCTTTACGGTTTGGAATTCCACCATGGTATAACCTCCTGTTGTGGTTTGTGTTTTCTGTATGCAGTGAATGGTTTATAAAGTTAACGGTTAGCCCGGGCGTGTCTAGGTATTCACTCCTGCTATCGTTTTTAAAATGGCATCTTTTGACTCAATGTAGTGCCACACAAAGGAATTCTCATTCTCTATGCATATTGATTCTACACCGGCAGAATCATCCACGCATTACTCGATTAATTAGACACGCTCCAGAAAGGGAAAACTTATTTATGTGACTGATTTATAGGGAAATATGGTAGAGGGGATTTGCAGACCAGGGGAGCCGGAAAGGCTCCAGGAATTCATGAAGGCGCATGCAGGAAGCTCTGGGAAGGGGCTGCTCCTTTATCACAGCGATGCAGACGGGGCCTGCTCGGCCGCGCTGTTTCTGAGATTCTTCAGGGGATTTGAGTACAGCCCCAGGAAGGGCCCTGTCATGGGGGAGAACTTTGTCAAGGCAGTCCTGGAAAAGAAGCCCGGGATGCTTGTCTTCCTGGACCTCCCGGTGGACCAGGAGTGGAGGAATCTGGAGCGGTTCCTAAAGGAGATTCCCGGCGTGAGGATAGTTATTATAGACCATCACATCCATGAGCGGGACATGAATTCTGAGAGGATTCTGCACATCAATCCCAGGTTTGTGAGGGGGGATGCCTACATGCCGGCGGCCTGCGTGGTCTACAGGATTCTTGAGGACCTTGGCAGGGAGGTGAAGCCCCTGATATGGATAGCGGCCATGGGGGTGATAGGCGACTATGTCTGGGAGGACTGCCCTGACCTTATAAGGGAGTGCAGGGAGGAGTATCCCTACCTGCTTGAGGGAGAGCCCCGAAAGTCCAGGCTCGGGGCGGGGGCTGACATCATAGCAGCGGCCACCACCCTGAAGGGGCTCCCGGGGGTTTCGGAGTGCCTCAAGGTCCTGATGGCCTCGGAGGGGTTCGAGGACTTTGACTCTGCCAGGAAGCTCCAGGACTGGAAGAGGGAGCTCGATGACGAGTTCCAGATTATAGTGGAGGACTTTGAAAAGAAGAGGCAGCTCTTTGAGAAGGAGGGGCTGATGGTATATGAGGTGAAGTCAGGCCTGAGCCTGACCTCCATGGTGGCGACCCGGATGGGGGGGAGATTCCCTGACAACATAGTTGCGATAAGGAAGGCCTCTGGGGATGTCTGGAAGGTCTCGCTGAGGGGCCAGAACACCGGGCTCAACCTGGGGGATATCGTAAAGAAGTGCGTGAAGGATATCGGTTCGGGCGGGGGCCACGAAAAGGCTGCCGCTGCCGTGGTCAGGGACTGGGGCGAGTTCCTGAAGAGGCTGAGAAGGAAGCTCACCGCTTCTTCATGACCAGGAATGCGTGGTCCCTCTCATAGGGCTCGAGTTCCGCCATGTCAAGAATTTTGAAGTGTTTTTTCAGTTTTGTTTTTTCCTGCCTGAAGATTTCCCTGGGGGGCCTTGTGACATCGATGCTCCGGGCCTTGATGGCGAGGAGGGCGTGTCCTCTCTTTTTCAGGAAGCGCTGGGAGTTGCGTATTATTATCTCGCTCTGGTCGTTCGTTGCGACGTCCTGGTATACCACATCCACGGGCTCTATCCAGGAATAGGTCTCGGGCCTCCTGGAGTCTGCAAGTACGGGGACGATGTTTTTCCTCTTCTCGGCAAGGGGAGCAAGGTCCCTCATGGAGCGCTCTGATATCTCCACGCCGTATATCACGCCGTCAGGCCCGATTATGTCAGATAGGAAGGAGGCGGTCGAGCCAGAGGATATCCCGAGGTAGAGAATCCTGCTTCCCTGGTTTATGGGGAAGTTCCCTATGCCCCTGAGTATGGCAGCAGCTGCCTTGGAACGGTAGGGGTCCCACTCCCGGTATTCAAGGCCCCTGAGCCTTACAAGGGATTTTGCAAAGGCCTTGTTCCCAGGGACAAGGTTCCTGGTGAAGAGCCTGTTTCCAGAGCGAAGTATGCCCGGGAAGGGCTCTGATGTCTTCATGGGGTGGTCTTGTCAGGCAGGCTTAAATAAAGGGCCCTGGTGGACTGGGTCTTGAGTTCCTGGATGTGTTTTTTCCTGAATTTAACTCTGAAAAACGGGTAAAATAAGTGAACAAAACCGATAGCATGCAATAACGTCTTATGTCGAACAAGTCCGATATAGACTTTGTGTAACGTAAAAGCTTTTAAAGCCTTCTTTCAATCGTTAAACAATCCCACAGAACAGGAGAAGCCAAAGGGAAGTGGTGAGGTGCATGGACATCCCGATATGCCAGATATGCAAAAACCCAATCTGGAGCTTTATCTGCCCGGACTGCCTGTCAAGGGATATAAGCAGGTGGCTTCCCAGAACCCTTAGGGGGGCCTTTGGTGAATTCAACAGGACCTTCCTCAGAAGCTTTTCCAGCACCATCGATCTGGACGGGCTCAGGTGCCTCCATTGCAAGGAGGTCAAAGTTGCAAACATCTGTCCATTCTGCTACGTTGCAGAGGCCTATGACTGGCTCCGTGAAAGAAACGGGAAACTGGCGGAAACCCTGTTAAGGATGCTGCCCCTGACAAAGGGCTGGACCCTGGGCAGTAACGGAGAGTGTTCCCTGGACAGTAACGGGGGGTGCGCCTGGAGCGGCGGCCTTGTTCCTGTCACAGAATCAGAGCTTGAGCAGAGGGACGAAGGGGTGTGCGAGTCGTGCGAGCGATACTCGGATAATCTTGCCCACATCAATGGAAGGTGGATCTGCAGAGAATGTGAGTCACTTGAAAGGTGAGGCAGACAGGCTATAAGACGGCAGCAGGGCACTATTAGATTTTTCTATATACTAGTCATCTCCCAGTTCCCTGCTGATTGTGTCCATCTTCTTCTGGTATACCCTGAGCCTCCTGTAGGATTCAAATATCTCCACCATGCCTGTCAGGACGAATGCCCAGCCTATTATAAAGGCCGAGGTTGAGGGGAATATGTTGATTATGACTATCCCGGCACCGATTGAGGCAAGACCTGTCCTCATGAAGGAGAGGATGGTTCGCTCCTTGGAGAGGATGGTCTGCTCGCGCATGAGAAGGAGCTTCTCCTTTCTGTAGTCTATATGCTTCCTTCTGGGCCTGAGGAGCCGCTTCACTACATGTTTCACCATATCTATAGATATTGGTCAAGCCCATTTAAGACTTTTATAGTGGAGTATATAGGTCAGCTAAACACGTACAAGACTTTTAATCCATGACACCAAGACTTATCTATGGAATATTCGAGGCTTGCCAAGGCCTATGAAGAGCTCGAGAAGACCCCTGCAAAGCTCAGAAAGGTTGAGATAATAGCAGAAATCCTGAGGGGGTGTGGCAGGGGGGACCTTCCCAGGGTGGTCATGCTGCTACAGGGAAGGGTATTCCCTACATGGAGCGACAGGGAGATTGGGATTGCAACACAGCTCATGATAAAGACCATGGCCAGCGGCACGGGCTTCCCTGAATCAGAGATTGAGCAGGGGTTCAGGAAGTCAGGGGACCTGGGCCTGGTCGCCGAGGGGCTGGTCTCCAGGAAGAAGCAGTCCACGCTGTTCAGAAGGAAGCTCACTGTTGATATGGTATTTGAGAACCTGCAGAGGCTGGCAGGGGTCGGGGGAAAGGGCTCGCAGTCAAGGAAGTTCCAGCTTGTCTCAGAGATACTGGGCTCTGCAAGCCCCCTGGAGGCAAAGTACATCGTGAGGACGGTCTTGGGCGACCTGAGGGTTGGTGTTGCCGAGGGCATAGTCAGGGATGCCATAACAAGGACATTCTTTGGAGAACTGGAGGGTGAGGAGTTCAAGAAGGCTGTGCAGGCTGTTGAGTGGGCCTGGTTCCTCAGGCCTGACTACGGGGAGGTTGCATGCATAGCCAGGGATAGCGGCCTTAAGGGCCTGAGGGGGGTGAGACTCGAGGTCGGGAAGCCCTATATGGTTCTGCTCTCTGAGAAGTCCCCGGGGCTCGGGGAGGCCCTGAAGGCGTATGAGAGGCCCGCCCTTGAGTACAAGTATGACGGGGCGAGGATTTGCATACACAAGGACGGGGAAGGGCTCTGGCTCTATACCAGGAGGTTGGAGAACGTGACCGGGCAGTTTCCCGAGGTTAGGGGGATGGTAAGAAGGGCTGTTAAGGCAAAATCGTGCATAATCGAGGGGGAGATGGTGGGGGTTGACAGGAAGACAGGGAGGCCGCTTCCGTTCCAGTTCCTCTCCCAGAGGATAAAGAGGAAGTACGACATAGGCAGGGTCCAGAGAGAGATACCGGTCAGGCTGAACCTCTTTGATTTGGTCTACCTCGATGGGGAGACACTGTTCGATGTGAAGCTGAGGGAGAGGTGGAAGGGACTCAAGTCCGTGGTAAGCCCCATAAAGGGGGGCTTCCAGCTGGCAGAGCACATCGAGACCACTAACCCGAAGAGGGCAGAGGCCTTCTATAAGGAGGCACTCTCCAAGGGGCATGAGGGCGTGATAGTCAAGAACATGGAAGCTATTTACCAGCCCGGGAGGAGGGTCGCCGGCGGGTGGCTCAAGGTCAAGCCGACCATGGAGAACCTTGACCTCGTGATAACAGGCGCCACCTGGGGAACCGGGAAGCGGGCCGGGTGGCTGGGCTCCCTGGTCCTGGGGTGCAGGGACCCTAAGACAGGCAGGTTCCTGGAATGCGGAATGATAGGGACAGGCATAAAGGAGAAGGGTGAGGGCGTGACCTTTGAGGAGTTAACCAGGCTCCTCAAGCCGCACATAGAATCCGAGAAGGGCAGCTCGGTCGTGATAAGGCCCAGGCTTGTGGTTGAAGTTGCCTATGAGGAGATACAGAGGAGCCCGAACTACTCATCGGGTTATGCCCTGAGGTTTCCTAGGGTGGTCAGGCTGAGGACCTCGGACAAGACAGCTGAGCAGAGCGACACGCTTGAGAGGGTCGAGTACCTCTATGGGCTCCAGAAGAAGGCAGTAAGGTAGCTCTCTGTAGGGTTTTTGCAGCAAAAAGGTAGGAAATAGGTGTCACCGTGGAGTAGTTAAATATTTAAATGTTACTGTTATATCTGTTTTACAAAACACGATGTTTTGTCACTAGAAGACAATAACCTTTTAAATAAGACAGGCAAAATATAAACCAGTGGGTGAAATGATGGCATCGACCGAAGTGCTGGATGCATTGAAATCCATAGGCCTGAACCTGTATGAGAGGAAGATATTTGTAGCCCTGCTTGCAAAGGGCGTTGCAACAGCAGCAGAGGTCTCTGAGATTGCCAATGTTCCCAGGTCACGTTCATATGACATCCTTGAGAGCCTGTCTGAGAAGGGCTTTGTCATGGTGCAGCCATCAAAGCCCATCAGGTATGTCGCCCTGGCCCCCAAGGAGGCCCTGGAGAGGACCAAGCAGACCCTCAGGGTCAGGCATGACCAGATGGTTGAGAGGATAGACAAGCTCAAGGTCTCTCCTGTTATACAGGAGCTTGAAGGCATATTCAAGAGGGGCCTGGACCTTGTCCAGCCAACAGAGATGACAGGGACGCTCAAGGGCCGCTACATAATAGACCGGCAGCTCAGGTTCGCATTCAAGGATGCCAAGAGCTCCATCAGTATAATGACCACAGAACAGGGCCTGAACGACCTCTATTCCAAGCATTTCAGGATTCTCAAGAAGGCCAACCGTGCGGGGGTGAAGCTGAAGATTCTGGCCCCCTTCGGGGAGGACTCCGTGACCAAGGCCTTTTCCCAGATAGCTGAGATAAAGAGGCTCGGGAGGCCCACAGGAAGGATGGCCATCATAGACGGGCAGAACCTTCTCATGGCCCTCACCGATGACAAGGATGTCCATGAGACCCAGGACATAGCCTTCTGGGCAAACTCGACCCATGCTGTGAAGAGGGTGGCAGAGCCGCTCTTCAGCCAGCTCTGGGTAAAGGGTAAGTAAGCTGGTTTTTGAAAGGCTTATAAGATTTAGTATAATTCTTAAATGGTGAGCATATGTTAGCGACATATAATGTCAGATTGGTGGAAGGCGCTACCCCGGATGTTAAAAACCTTTATAGAGATGACGG